>OOFT01000004.1_pt1 | contig 72746 bp, 73 predicted proteins | sample 1670301 | NCBI WGS metagenome assembly OOFT01 (sample SAMEA98140918, study PRJEB22522) | marine metagenome | biome: marine biome; feature: marine water body; material: sea ice | place: Arctic Ocean | collected 11-Sep-2015 | depth 0.3 m
GGATCAGGTTGAGCTAACTGTTTATGAACCAGGACACGTGGTTAGGGCCGAAGCTAGGGCTTCGGACAAATTTGTTGCTTTTGACATTGCCTTCGGCAAACTGCTTGAGCGACTCAGGCGGTACTCAGATAAGCAAAAAAAACACCAAGGTCTCGGGGCGAGCGAACTAACCGCATCTGACTTTAGAGACCTAGCGATTGTTCCTGCTGATTCGCAGCTACTAACCGGAGAAATTCCAGTTGTGGAGCAAGACGAGACCGAAGAATTACAGAGACAACTCGTGATTCGCTCTAAAGAGTTCGAAAAAAATGCGATGACCAAAGAAGAGGCGGTCAATCACATGGAACTTGTGGGACACGACTTCTACCTCTATCACGACCTTGAACATGATAAAGCTGCGGTAGTTTATAGGCGGAAGGCCTACAGCTACGGTGTTATTTCACTCAGCTAGCCTGAACCAACAGCAGCTAGTATTTTATCTGAACATCAAGGAGTAACTCTTGGCATTATTTGTAGACAAACTGCTGCGTGCCGGCGAGGGCAGGCTTGTAAGAAAACTAGAGGGCATCGCCAATGAAGTCAATGCCTTAGAGGTCAACTACAAAGAGCTAAGTGACGAAGAGCTAAAGGCGGAGACCAATACTCTCCGAGAGCGCTACGCGGCTGGCGAGTCGTTGGATGAACTGTTGCCAGAAGCTTTCTCGGCCGTGCGTGAGGCTTCCGTTCGAACTCTCGGAATGCGTCACTTTGATGTGCAAATGATGGGTGGAGCAGCGCTTCATCTCGGAAACATTGCCGAGATGAAGACCGGTGAGGGCAAGACGCTTGTCGCGACTTTGGCCTCTTATCTAAACGCGATCCCGGGCCGCGGGGTCCACATCGTTACGGTGAATGATTTCTTGGCTAAGTATCAATCAGAGTTAATGGGAAGAATCTTCCGAGCGCTCGGCATGACCACTGGCTGCATTATTAGCGGGCAAGACCCTCAAGAGCGTCGGGCTCAGTACGAGTGCGACATCACCTATGGGACTAACAACGAGTTTGGTTTTGATTACCTAAGAGACAACATGGCTAACTCCAAGCAAGAGCTTGTGCAGCGAGGACACTTTTTCGCTGTCGTTGACGAGGTTGACTCAATCTTGATTGACGAGGCTCGGACACCGTTGATTATTTCTGGGCCCGCAGCAGCTGATGTGAACCGTTGGTTTGGTATTTTCGCAAAGCTCGCCAATGATTTGATTGCCGAAGAGGACTACGAAGTAGACGAGAAGAAAAGAACCATCGGTGTCCTGGAGTCCGGGATCGACAAGGTCGAAGACTACTTAGGGATTACCAACCTCTATGAAACGGCAAACACCCCACTTATTTCTTTCTTGAACAACTCAATCCGGGCTAAGGAACTTTTTAAGCTCGACAAGGACTACGTGGTTGTGAACGGGGAAGTTCAAATTGTTGATGAGCACACCGGTCGTATTTTGCCCGGGCGTCGATACAGCGAAGGCATGCACCAGGCAATTGAGGCAAGAGAAGGCGTAACAATCAAGCCGGAAAATCAAACTCTCGCGACGGTGACACTTCAGAATTACTTCCGTCTATACGGCAAGATCTCGGGCATGACCGGTACTGCCGAAACTGAAGCAGCTGAATTTATGTCCACCTACAAACTAGGTGTGGTTTCGATCCCAACCAACCGCAAGATGGTAAGAAAAGATCAATCTGACCTGATCTACAAGAACGAAGAAGTTAAATTTCGGATGGTCGTTGAAGATATCGCCGAACGCCACGAAAAAGGCCAGCCAGTGCTGGTCGGAACCACCAGCGTTGAAAAGAGCGAGTATCTTTCGAAGCTTTTGGCCAAAAGGGGTGTCAAGCACGAAGTGCTAAACGCGAAAAATAATGCGCGCGAAGCAATAATTGTTGCCCAGGCCGGTCGTTTCGCCGCTGTCACAGTTGCCACCAACATGGCTGGGCGAGGAACAGACATCATGCTCGGCGGCAACGCTGAGTTTTTGGCAGTGCAGCAAATGTCCAAAATTGGGCTGACATTAGACGAGCAGCCGGAAGAATACGAAGCTAAGTGGGACGAGGTTTTCGACGACCTCAAGAAAGAAGTTGCTACTGAAGCGGCAAAAGTTTTGGAAGTTGGTGGGCTCTATGTGCTTGGCACCGAGCGCCACGAATCGAGGAGAATCGATAATCAGCTTCGAGGTCGCTCTGGTCGCCAAGGTGACCCGGGAGAGTCGCGTTTCTATCTCTCTTTGACTGATGACTTGATGAGATTGTTCAATTCTGGTGCGGCGGCGGCTCTCATGAATCGCGCATCAGTGCCTGATGACTCGGCTATTGAATCGGGAGTGGTTTCCCGGGCAATCATGTCGGCGCAGTCTCAGGTCGAGGGGCGCAACGCCGAAATCCGCAAGAATATTTTGAAATACGATGACGTAATGAACCGCCAACGTGAGGCCATCTACACGGATCGTCGACAGATTTTGCAGGGCGAAGACATTTCTAGCACCTTTCAGGAATTCCTCGACTTGGTCATAACCCAAATCGTGCAGTCCGCCGGCTTGGAGTCCAACTCCGCTGACTGGGATCTCGAGACACTTTGGACAGAGCTTAAGGTCACTTATCCCATCGCACTAGAGGTGGACGAAGTTTTCCAAGAGGCTGGCTCTAGAAGCAAAATAACTGCCGGCTGGTTGACTGAAGAAGTCCTGAGTGATGCCCGCATTGCCTACCAAAAACGTACCGACGAGGTTGGTATCGAAATTATGCGTGAGCTCGAGCGTCGCGTAATGCTCTCTGTTGTGGATCGCAAATGGCGCGATCACCTTTATGAGATGGACTACTTGAAAGAAGGAATTGGTCTAAGGGCGATGGCTCAGCGCGATCCTCTGATCGAATACCAGCGCGAGGGATATGCCATGTTCATGGAGATGATGGCCGGCATTAGGGAAGAAGCCGTTCAGTTCTTGTTCAACGTTGAGATAAAGCAGTCCTTGCCAGAGGTTCAGGCTCAGCAGCCAGCTCAGTTAACCTACTCAGCTCCCACTGAACAGGGCAAGGTGGATGTTCGCAAGGAAGCTAATCCCAAAGCTGTTGGAGGAGCGAAAGCGCCTCAGCGGCCTACCCAGGCTCCCCTCAAGCCTTCGCAGGGTGTTCAGGGAAGTTCATTCTTCAAGAACTAGAGCTAATAAGGACGATCTCGATAATCCGCAAGCGACCGTTAATTATTTCTGCTCTGACGGAAACGGCTCGAAGGACCGAAGAAATTTCTAAGAGCACGACGCCTTGAAAAGCGTCCTTGTCGGTTGGAAAAATTTTGCTTTGCCTGAGGATAATCGTCGGTCGCGTGCCAGTTCCAGCCAGTGCTTGCTGTCGAGCTCGCCGCATTGATCGCTGCGTAACGTCGTAGAAGGCTTTATCGCTTAGCCACCTAGACAGTTGTTCTGGGCGCCTAACCCCGGCGAGAATCTCGATGTAGGCTGTCGAAATTTCGGCAAATAGCTTTGCGGGGCTTTTCTGAGTGTTGCTCAGCTGGTTCGCGATCATGTTTCCTCCAATCCATATTTTTCTTGATTCTTGCCCTCAATATAAAAAAACGGAAGACAAACCCCCTCCGTTGTGGATAACTATTTGATAACCCATTTCCTGATGCAAAATAGCGTCTCATGGACATCATTAGTGAACTGGAATCGGAATTTGAAGCCCTCAGAACTGGCCAATTGGACAACAAGCCGGCCGAGGTAGTTCGAGTAGAACACCTAGGCGGGGTTTCCTTTCTGGTCGATCTAGTGGTCGGTAGCGACTTTGTTGCAGGAACAGTTGATCAAAAGCTGTTGGTTTTTCCGACTAGTGCAGTTGTCATGATCGCTGCAAATGTAATGCCGGAACTGCAGCAGAAAAGCCTGAGTGATTTGTTGGCCGCACAGCGGAATCCGGTGCGGGTGAATTTCAGTCTGCGTAACCAGCTTAGAAAAGGATGGTTGCTTAGCGAACATGGACCTTGGTTGCGAATTGCTGCAGAACGAAAAGTCGTTTGGTGCCCCATTTCGGTCGTGACGCTAATCGAAGTTTCGGCTGTGGAAAACCTTTAGCGGTTCATTGAAAACTTTGCCACTCTTCCTTGCAAAGGAGGCCACATGCCAAAGAGGCTAAGAGCAAGACCAGCAAATTGGGTGTTGTTGTTAATAGGCTCGTCATTAGTGCTTGGCGGGCTCGTGTTCGCAAGCGCCATTAAACCACTGCCGAGTTACCTGGTTGCATCATCGACGATTTCCACTGGGACCCTTATCTCCGATGCCGACACGGTTGTCGCCGAAATAGACCTAGGAACCCTGAGCGAGGCTTACGTCACCGCCGACACGGCCACCGATGGCCTCAGCGTGACGGCGGTCATTGGCAAAGGGGAGCTAATCCCATTGCGACTAATTGGCACAGGACTAAGGCCGAACCAGACTGCAATTCGATTCGTCCCAAACTTGAAGCCAGCTGATTCGATTGTTGCTGGGAGCGTGGTCTCGGTTTGGCAGGTGACCGAAACCGACGACGGGTTTGTGCCCCAAAGGATTGTCTCGGTCTCCGAGGTTCTGGCAATTGAATTTGGTGATGGCCTATTTGCAGAGGATGCACCCGATGTTGAGCTCTTGCTAAATCTGGATCAGTCGACTCTGGTGCTGGCGGCAGTCGCGGCGAGATACCCAATTTATGTTTTGCCCCTGCCATGACTCTGGCCGACATTCTTAGACCCAAAGCCGCAGCCGATCAGGAACAAGAAGCCGAAAATGTGTCTGCGGAAACCCCAGCAATGCTTAGTGCGAAGGTAATCGCGGTTTGGGGGAGTGCCGGCAGCGGCAAAACCACTATGGCAGTAAACATCGGTTTCGAAATGTCCTCTATGGACCTCAGGGTTTTGATTATTGATGCGGATAGCTATCGACCCTCAATTGCCGCATGTCTTGGGCTAACTGAACCCGGGCCCGGCATAACTGCTTTACTGAGGCTCGCTCGAACCTCAAGGCTGAGCATTGAGGAACTGTACCGACTTACCGAAGAGATTCAGTTTGGAAAAAAGAGCCTTCGAGTGCTGACGGGGCTAAACGCACCGAGTCGCTGGCCCGAGTTAGATGCTGAATCTATTTCGACACTCATCCAATTTTCAAGAGAGCATTTCGATGTCGTGGTTATTGACGTTTCCTCAGAACTTGAGCAAGGCCTAGTTAGTTCCGGAAGTGACATCTCCAGAAACTCTTCAACACGAGCAATTATTGAGCAGGCGGACTTTGCTCTTGGTCTATTCGCCGCTGATCCAGTCGGCCTAAACAGGTTTTTATGGGACTGCCGCAACACTGACTTTGAGTTTTGGCCGGTTGCTAATCGAGTTCGCGCGTCGACGATCGGCAAAAACCCAGATAGGCAACTAAAAGACACAATGCATCGCTTAGCAAGGCTCGAGATTAAGGCAGTGATAGCCGAAGATGCCAGCGCCACAGATCTATCCTTACTGAAAGCGCAACCACTATGCCTGTGTGCCAAAAACTCCAAGACCCGCGAATCCATAAGACTGCTGAGCCTCGACCTATTAGATGCGAGCTAGGGAAGGTAAACTCTGTAGTTGTGGCTGTCAAAGACTTTCAAAGCGAATCTTGGCTCAGTGCTGTGCTGGCTGATTGGCAACTTGTAGCGGATGCGGCATTCTCCGACTTGGTGCTTTGGATTCCCAGTCGAACTACCTTCGAAGCCTCCGCTCACGCCCGTCCAGCTGCGGCACCGACTTTGTTCTATAGAGACATTATTGGCAATTCACCCAGGAGTGACTGGGCGAAGCAGATAAACCAAGCTTGGACCACGAAGATGCCTGCACTAGGTTCTGAGCTCGAGCGATTTGAGGGCAATGCCAGCAGAGTCTCGGCCTACCCGGTGTTTGCCCCGGATAAATCAACGGATTCTGTCCCGATTGCGATTATTACTCGCCACACCAACCTTGGTGAATCTCGTATGCCAAATAAATTACAGCTAAATTTTGTCGCGGTTGGCGAGGAACTATTGAAGATGATTTCACAGGGCTACTACCCAACAGCAGAATCGGGCAGCGCTCCCAAGCGAGGCGCACCAAGAGCCAATGACGGGCTGATTCGCCTCGATGCTGCGGGTCGTGTTTTGTTTGCGAGCCCCAGTGCGCTATCGGTCTTTAATGCCGCGGGAGTCGATGGTGAGCTGGAAGGCAGGTTGCTTGCGGAAACCGTAAACGCCCTGCCGACTGGTTTCAACCAGGTCGATGAGGGTCTGCCTTTGATCTTGACCGGCAAGGGAGCTTGGAGAAGTGATGTTGACTTTGAGGGCCAGACGGTGTCGCTTCGCTCGGTCCCTCTAATGAGCGACGGAAAAAGAAACGGTGCCATTGTGCTTTGTCGAGACGTAACCCAGTTGCGAGTTCGAGACCGAGAACTGATAAGCAAAGATGCGACAATCAGGGAGATTCACCACCGTGTGAAAAATAACCTTCAGACAGTTGCAAGCCTTCTTAGAATCCAGTCCAGACAGACCAAGTCCGAAGAAGTCAAAGAGTCGCTAGCTCAGGCTATGCGACGAGTCACTGCTATCGCTGTGGTGCACGATGTTTTGACTGAGGGCGTAGACCAGGACGTGAGCTTCGACCAAGTCTTCAAAAGAATTTTAACGCTGGTTCCCGAAACCGCTGTGTCACACAACACTCAAGTTACAACAGAGTTTGAAGGAAGCTTCGGAGAGCTACCTGCCGAACGCAGCACATCGCTGGCCCTAGTTCTAACCGAGATAGTTTCAAACGCCGTGGAGCATGGCCTGGGGGATAAACCCGGGATTATTCAGGTCACTGCTGAGCGCGAGAAGAAAATTCTGAGAATCACGGTTGAGGACAATGGAGTCGGTCTGCTCGAGGGTAAATTGGGCTCCGGGCTTGGCACTCAAATCGTCAAGACCCTCGTGGAATCTGAGCTTCGTGGGAAAATAAACTGGACTTCGCCGATAAGAGGCGGAACCAGAGTGGTGTTAGAAATACCTGTTTAGCCGGCGCGGCGGGCTCTTGCGTAACGACGCTTCAAAGATCTGCGCTCGTCTTCTGACAGACCACCCCAAACACCTGTGTCTTGATTTTCTTTGATGGCATATTCAAGGCACTGAGCCGAAACATCGCACTGACGGCAGATGGTTTTCGCCTGCTCTATTTGCTCTAGAGCCGGTCCTGTGTTCCCAACTGGGAAGAATAGCTCTGGGTCTGCATTGAGACAACGGGCCTTATTTAACCAAACCATATCCATATTGTTCTGTTATTCCTAAGGTCGAATTTTGGGCCGATTTGAAGGTAGAGTCCTTCTTGCAACTCCCAAAATAGTTTCACAGCCGACTCGAGAAATCAAGACCCAATTGTCTAAAAAGCCTAAAATTTTGCTCTTAGCGGCATTAATAACCGCAATCCAGTCGGCCGTGCTATGGCTAATTGCCCTTTGGTCAGCGTGGTCAATTATTCAGGGAGACGTGCTGTCGCTAGTGAGTGCCCTGTTTTTAACCGGCATCGTTTTAGGTGCTGCATTGTTTCTCTCGAACGTTGCGATCGGGATGGTTAGGCTCCAGCGCTGGGCCTACACACCTTCATTCGTGATGCAGCTTTTGATTGTTTCAATTGGAGTAGCAAGCTTCGGAGGCGAGTATGGCCTTGTAATTCTCGGCTTCGGGTTGCTGTTACCAGCGGCGCTGGTTTTCTTCGCCATGTTCTCAAAGCCGGTTAGAGCGCTTTTTCGGAAAGACTAAATGCCCAGGCGCTTTTTCAGCATGTTGGTGTGTCCGGTGGCTTTGACGTTGTAAAGAGCCTGATCGATTTTGCCTTTTTCATTCGTGACGATCGTCGAACGCAGAACACCGGTGTAAACCCGTCCATAAAGAGTCTTCTGCCCAAAAGCGCCGAAAGATCGGTGCGCCTCTAAGTCTGGATCGGAAAGCAACTGGAAGCTCAAGTCGTGCGATAGCGCGAACTCTTTTAGGCGACTGGGGCTGTCCGGGGAGATGCCCACTACTTGATATCCTTGGGCGGCAAAGTCCTCTAAGTAATCCTGGAAGTCAACCGCCTCTTTCGTGCAACCAGGACTTCCCGCAGCAGGAAAAAAGAAGAAAATTGTTGGAGTGGCGAGGAGCTCTTGGGAGGTTACTGATTTGCTGTCTTGATTCAACAGCGATAATTCGGGCGCTTTATCGCCTGGCTCTAAGCGTGCAACTTCGTTAGACATAAAACTCCCTTACGTGTTGTCAGGCTAGCGGAATTTGTGATGTAGTCACCGACTAGTTCGCCGATAGCGTTTTCAAGCAAGCCGGAGCTAGCTCATGAATAAAACCGGGACCATGCTGGCCACCAGCAGAAGTCCGGCCACCCAGTTGAAAATTAGGCGTTTTTTTGCATCGGCCATGAAATTCTTCAGAAGACCCCCAAACACCGCCCAGGCAAGCGCTCCTGGAAAAGTGAGTGCGAGAAAGACAGCAACCAGTCCAATCGTTTGCTCTAAAGATGAGCCAATCGGTATAAAAGAGGCCATGAAGCTAGGCATGACAACCCAAACCTTTGGATTCACAAATTGGAAAAAAGCTGCCTCAAACAGACCGAACAGCTTGGTGTCACCGTCAATGGGCTTGTAGCCAGATCGAATAATTGAATAACCCAAGAACAGAATGTATGCAAAGCCCAGATATTTTAGGATTTCATAAACACCTGGGAGAGTGACAAAAACGACCCCAAGGCCCAATCCAATTGCTGTAAGAATTACGGTCAGGCCGAGCATGATTCCGAACAAAAACGGCAAGGCCTTTTTCACGCCGTAGTTAACTCCCGTGGCAAACAAGATTGTGTTGTTAGGCCCCGGGGTTACCGAGGTTACAAAGCCAAAGGTAGCCACCGCCAAAATAAGTTCAATGGGCACTTGGTTATCTTGGCACACCAAATTTGCATTACGACTATTCATCAATCCCTTGGATAACTTCAGTCGCTTGGTGGTATGCTTTTGCGCTGATGCGCCTCTAGCTCAATTGGCAGAGCAACTGACTCTTAATCAGTGGGTTCCCGGTTCAAGTCCGGGGGGGCGCACCAAGAAACAAACAGACAAACCCCTGCATTACGGGGGGTTTTCGGTTTCCGGAACATTCAGCCATAGAAGACCACTCTCACCCAAAACATTTGAATCGGCCGCACAGCGGGATTTTTAGGAGATGGATAACCAAGCGCAGCTGTGGTTTACTCAAGAGCATGGCCCCGTATATGCCGCAGCGCATTCTCGCTCTTGCGAGCTTTGGGTTCGTGCTAGTCATGAATGCAGTTGCTACAGCCCTTCCGCTAGGCGGGCTGTCAGTTGGCGGGGTGTCTAGAAAATACGACACCTTGTTTGCGCCAATAGATTTCACCTTCGGAATCTGGGGTCTGATCTACCTCGGGCTAGCTGTCTATAGCTTTACTCAATTGGCAGCTAATACTTCAGTCATCAGAGGTGTCACACCCTGGTTTATTATCGGTAACTTACTAAATGGCTCTTGGATCATCGCCTGGCGCTTAGAGCTTCTCTGGCTCTCGACTCTAATTCTTGCCCTGTTGCTATTCTCGCTTTACAAAATCAATCAGATAACAACGGCGAAGCGCACTGACTTCGCCAGCAGCCTCTCAGTTAGGCTCCCGTTCGCTATCTACTTCGGTTGGGTGACTGTTGCAACCATCGCCAACATTTCTTCGCTGTTGGTCCAGTCAGGATTCGAAGAAGGCTTTGGTCTATCAGCGCAAGCTTGGACAGTCGTGATATTGATTGTTGCAGCGCTGATTGGCACCGCCACGGCACTGGTGAATTCCTCGCCAGGATACTCTCTGGTGTTGGTGTGGGCCTTCTGGGGAATTTACTCTCGCCACATGTCTGAAACGGAATGGAATCAGCAATACCCGGACATAATCTTTTCAGTTCAGATTCTTCTACCCCTGCTGGCGCTGGTCACTGTAGGAGCTTTGGTTAGGTGGCTTAGGCAGCCGGTTGGGCCCGGAATGCTAACCGAACCAACCGGCTGATCAAGATTGCTCACCAAATACTGCGAAATGAAGAAGGCCTTGAATTTAGCTTGTGAGCTAAAGCCCCAGTGTTCCGAGCACGATTACCCAGCCAAGGACTGACTTTGATACAAGGCTTAGAACTATGTAGGCCTTTTCGCCATATGGGTAGTCCTTCCACTTTCCGACCTTCTTGTATTGCAAGAACATGTTGATGGCGAAGGTGTTGAAGAAGATGAAGGTAAGAAGGAAACCAAACTGCGCATAGACGGGGATGGCGTCCGCAATGTTGTTGGTGGAAACCCAGAAGTAAAGCCCACCCATAATCCAAGGAACAATTCCGGCTACAACTCCGATGTTGAATGGCAACCAGCTCACCTTTTCGGTCAATTGGTTGTACTTTTCCATTACCAGACCCATCAGGTTCATGATGAAGTTCAGCGTGAAGATGAACACGATTGCTGAAATCTCTATGAGGCCGCCCAGCATCAGCAGCACAACCAGCATCAGTGAGGAGCTGATTGAATACTCCCACCAGCGCGGTGGATTGATGCCCTTGGCAATGTTTTGCTCGTAGCGCTGAATGTAGAACGGAGCAGAGATGAGCAGGTGTGCGATTGCTGAAATCAACAGGAAGATCGGAGCAATCAGAGCAATTGGAAATTCGAACAGGGTCTCGCTCACTGGCCGGATGCCATCGGGGGTATCGGTAAAGAACCTTGTGATAACCGGGATCTTGGTCTCGTTGTTCAAGATGAAGTACAACACAATGGCCTGAATCAGGTGAAACAAGCCTGCAAACCTGTTGAATGTTTGCAGCTGCTTGCCAAGTTTTGTTTCCGGCTTCATTAGTTTTCCTCTTTCGATTATTTACCCCGTACCTCCACCTTAGCCATGCAACGTTTCCAATGAGCCAACACAGAGCCGCTGAGAAGTGATGGTGAGCGGTCTAGTTACGCTCTCTAGTGCAAGATTATTACGCGAACTAAAACCCGTCCGCGTCCCTCGTATTCGTACGGCTAGCCTGCCTGACCAATAAGCACTTAGTGTCAATCGCGCACGAGGAGTTAGGCTTATGACTCTCGATCCAGACTTACTTGACCGAGAAACTTCAGGAGACAGTCATCATGGAAACGCAAGGCACCTGCCCAATAGTGCACGGATCCCAGACCACTCAAGCAACAGGCAAGATGGACTGGTGGCCAAACGCGCTAAGCCTTGACATCCTGCACCAGCACGACACGAAGACCAACCCACTTGGCAAAGACTTTGACTACCACGAGGAACTCAAGAAGCTAGATGTTGAGGCCCTAAAGAAAGATCTGGATGCTCTCCTGAAAGACAGCCAGTCTTGGTGGCCAGCGGACTGGGGTCACTACGGCGGGCTGATGATCCGCATGGCTTGGCACTCTGCCGGCTCGTATAGAACCGCCGATGGTCGGGGCGGCGGCGGCACCGGGAACCAGAGATTTGCGCCACTGAACTCCTGGCCAGATAACGTGAACCTAGACAAAGCTAGGAGACTACTTTGGCCAGTGAAGAAGAAATACGGCAATAAGGTCTCTTGGGCCGATCTAATGATTCTTGCCGGAAACATTGCTTACGAGTCATTTGGTCTGAAGACGTTTGGCTTTGGTTTTGGAAGAGCAGACATTTGGCACCCAGAAACTGACATCTACTGGGGAAGTGAAAAGGAGTGGCTGGAGCCCTCCGAAAGTCGCTATGAAAATGTCGATGATGCCTCAACCATGGAAAACCCTCTGGCGGCAGTTCAGATGGGTCTGATCTACGTGAACCCAGAGGGTGTCAATGGAAATCCTGACCCGTTGAAGACCGCGCAGCATGTTCGCGAAACTTTTGCCCGCATGGCCATGAATGACGAAGAAACCGTTGCGCTCACCGCAGGTGGCCACACCGTTGGCAAGATGCATGGAGCTGGCAGGGCCGAAAACTTAGAGGCAACCCCAGAGGCCGCTGGTCTTCACGAGGCTGGTCTTGGGTGGATGAACCACACCACCCGTGGTGTTGGCAACCAAACAGTGTCTTCCGGTCTTGAAGGTGCTTGGACCACAAACCCAACCAGGTGGGATAACGAGTACTTCTACCTTCTGTTCACCTACGAGTGGGAGAACGTCAAGAGCCCGGCCGGTGCTAAGCAGTGGGAACCGATCAACATCAAGGAGGAAGACAGGCCAGTTGATGTTGAAGATCCAACCATTCGCCACAACCCGGTTATGACCGATGCCGATATGGCAATGATCAAGGATCCCATTTATCGCGAAATTTCCAAGAACTTCTATGAGAACCCCGATCAACTTTCCGAGGTGTTTGCAAAGGCATGGTTCAAGCTCACTCACCGTGACATGGGACCAAAGGGTCGCTACTTCGGCCCCGATGTGCCAGCCGAAGACCTTATCTGGCAGGATCCAGTTCCCGCCGGAAGCAAGGACTATGACCTAAAGGCACTCAAAGCAAAGATTGCCGCTGCTGGCTTATCGGCAGAAGACATGGTCTCAACCGCTTGGGATTCAGCAAGAACATTCCGCGGAAGTGATCTGCGAGGTGGTGCGAACGGTGCGAGAATCCGGCTTGAGCCTCAGCGCTCATGGGAGGGCAACGAGCCAGAGCGCCTAGAGCGTGTGCTTTCAGTGCTTGAGCCAATCGCGGAATCTAGCAACGCAAGCGTGGCTGACGTTATTGTTTTGGCAGGAAACTTAGGCGTTGAGATGGCAGCTAAAGCTGCCGGTCACGACATTGAAGTTCCGTTTGCCCCTGGTCGCGGAGACGCGACAGCGGAGTGGACCGATGCAGAATCTTTTGCGCCACTTGAACCAATTCATGACGCTTTTAGAAACTGGGTCAAGAAGGACTACACCGTAAGTCCTGAAGAGCTGATGCTAGATAGGGCCCAGCTGATGAGGCTGACTGCTCCGGAAATGACAGCTCTAGTTGGCGGTCTGCGAGCAATTGGTGCGAACCACGCCGGTACTAAGCAAGGTGTTCTGACCGAGCGCGAGGGGCAGCTAACTACTGACTTCTTCGTGAACCTAACCGACATGACCTATGTTTGGGAGCCAAGCGGTTATAACTCATACAACATGCGCGACCGCAACAGCGGTCAGGTGAAGTTCACTGCCAGCAGGGTCGATTTGGTATTTGGTTCAAACTCAGTGCTCCGGGCCTATGCGGAGGTTTACGCGCAAGACGATTCAACTGAGAGATTTGTTGCAGACTTTGTGGCTGCTTGGGTAAAGGTCATGAATGCAGATCGGGTTGATCTGCACTAATCAAAAACTGAGACTAGCCGCACTCGGAGCAGACGAACCGGCGCCACCAAAACGCTGATAAACCCCCATGAAACCACATGGGGGTTTATCTTTTTGCTTAGCTTTTTTATCTGTGAATCGCATCCGATAAAAACCTAATTGGTCAAGTGTTTAGTACGCAGGCTGATCAGGAACTCGAGAGCATCGGGGTCACTGAGTAGCCGGCACTAAACCACGAGTCAGTTTTTGCCAATCTCAGGGTTGGCCTCAACGTATGTTTTTAGAGCCACCATCGCCGCGGCAATCTGACCAAACATTCCACTGATGGCCTTTGAGATGTTCTCACTTTCTGGGGCCGAGGACGCGATTGTTATGTCAATTTTGGAGGAAACAGTGCAGGTACCTTCCAGTACAGGAGTGACAATCCAAGTGTTCTGAAATTTTTCCATGAAAGGTGGCACGTTCTGAGCTGCAAGTGTGTAGCTCAGCATGTTCGTGGGACCGTCGAAGTCCACGATTCGAACATCTGCCTGACCGAGCCCTTCAATTTCGCTCACGCGACCTCCAAAACGGCTTCCATTGACGCCGTTAGGAGTGGCGGGATTTTGAGCGGATGAAATAACTCCGGGTGCCCAGGCCGCGTTGCCAAGGAAGTCGTCAGCGAGCAGTCTCCATACTGATTCTGCGGATGCTTCGATTGTTACCGTGGTGGTGTCCGTTTTCGGTTCCATGTGGATACTCCTTAATTATGCAACAGGTGTTGCATAAATAAACCATAGCCCTGCTTCACACTTATTGCAACTAGTGTTGTAAAATAGACTCTCGGGTGTCTTTTACTCGAGAAGCAGAGGAATGGAGAAAAATGGCGAGACCGAGGTCATTCGATGAGCAAGAGCTTCTTGAAACAGTGATGAAAGCTTTCTGGCGCCGCGGTTATAGTGCGACCACCTATCGAGGTATTGAATCAATCACGGGGGTTGGTATAAGAAGCTTGGCTAACACATTCGGCGAGAAAGACGAACTTTTTCTTGCAGTCCTCGCAAGCTACCGGGGTCGTGTCTCCAGAAACCTGGACCTAATGTTCGAATCACCATCGATTGACTCCATCGTCCGTTTTTTCGAGCGCATCTCATCACCCTCTGACGCGGAGGACCCGCGTCGAAACGGTTGCCTAATGGTTAACACAGTTTTTGAAGTGGACAAACCCACAGCTGCTGTCACTCAAGAGATTGCTCAGTATCGTGATCTGTTTCGCAGGGTGTTTAGAGAGTCGCTCGAATCGGACCAGGTTCCCGATCCTGAGATCAGGGCTGACTTCCTGATTGGAGCCCTATGGGGCGCGTTTAGTCAAATACGACTAACCCGCGATCCCACTTCGGCAAAGCCCATTAGTAGCATCGTGGTCGAAACGCTTGAAATTTGGAGAGGTCTAGTCCCACCAAGGCGTCCGGCTGCATAACTTGGCCGAAGGAGACCTCGGCATGCTTTTCTGAAAGGAGACTTGCCGCCTCATTTTCGACCATCGCGGGCACAAGCCCGGCCCCAGGTCCGTATTCTTAGCTAGTGCTCATAAATTCAGTACCGAATGCCAACGGCGATCCGATTGGTATCGAGGTTGGGCAAGCGGCCAAGCCCGAGCTTCCGGATGGAAGCCTGGTAATTTCCGGATCTCTTTGCAGGCTAGAACAACTTAGGGCCGAGGCTCACGCTGTCGATCTCTTCGAGGCGTTTAGCCTCGATGCATCCGATTCGCTCTGGACCTACTTGCCTCAGGGCCCTTTTCAGTCTGTGGATGAATTTTCGGCTTGGGTTCAGCGCGTTCAAGGCCAGGAAGACCCCGTTTTTTACGCAATCATCGATGCCCGGACCAACAAGGCAGTCGGCATTTCCTCGCACCTTCGGGTTGACCCAAAGGCCTCGTCAATCGAAATTGGCTGGCTAACATTCTCGCCATTGATGCAGCGAAAGCCCATCGCTACCGAGGCCATGTACTTGATGATGAAAAATGCATTTGATCTTGGTTATAGGCGCCTCGAATGGAAGTGCAACGCGCTCAACGCACCATCCATTAGAGCGGCCGCGAGATTAGGCCTATCTTTTGAAGGAGTGTTCCGCCAAGCCACGATTGTCAAGGGTCACAGTCGTGACACAGCCTGGTTTTCAATTTTGGACTCCGAATGGCCGCAGGTTAGGTCCGCGATTGAGACTTGGTTGGCGTCGGATAATTTTGACGAGGAGGGCAACCAAAAGCTTCGCCTGAGTGATCTAACTTCCCCCTTGTTGCAAGATTCCTGGCCGCAAATAACCGTAAAGCTCGGCGAGCAAAACTAACTCTGGGAACGCACCCACCTGCTGACTGTGTGCCTTTAGCACTCTATTACGGGAGCGATTGAAGCAGGGAACACTCCCGAGGGCATTTTGGTAACCATGGGAATGCGTACAGCCACATTCGTGTTATTGCTATGACTTGCCGGCAAAGACGCTTGGCAGTTCAAATCCAGTTATCAAGTCGTAATTTCGAGCGTCTATAGGGAGCCAAATGATAATCAAAGAGTTCGTTACAAAGCTAGAGGGCCAGTTCGACAAATACATGATCCGGTTCTCTACCAAGATTGGTGTTCCGTTTCTTCGGTATGCCATTGGAATAATATTTATTTGGTTTGGTGCACTAAAGATGATCGGTGAATTGTCACCGGCTTATGACTTGGTTGCGGCAACCATTTACTGGCTGACGCCGGAAATCATTGTTCCGCTTCTTGGGCTATGGGAAGTTGCTATCGGAGTTGCTTTCTTGATTCCTGCGCTAACGCGAGCCGGAATAGTGCTTCTTGCGTTTCAGATGCCCGGAACTTTCTTGCCACTGGTGCTTCTCCCCGAGGTTTGCTTCACGTTTATTCCTTTTGGTCTAACTCTCGAGGGTCAGTACATTGTGAAGAACCTAGTAATTATTGGTTCGGCTTTTGTGATTGTGGCGGGTCTGTCCACCAAGAAACCCGACAAGCTTGCTGCTGTCGTCGCCAAGAAGAAAGAATCAGTTAATAGCTAGTTTTTCTGGCACTATTTAGACATGACGTGGCAAACCTGGTCTTTGTACGCTCTTGCGGCAATTGGGCTATCGCTTACTCCTGGGCCAAACGGACTTTTGGCCCTTACCCACGGCGCCTTGCACGGAACCAAAAAGACTCTTGCGACTATAGTCGGAGGCTCTCTCGGGTTCGGTCTAATCATTGGGCTTTCAATGTTTGGCATCGGGGCATTGCTGGCGACCTGGGCAGGGCTTTTAGTAATAATGAAGTGGCTTGGCGGAGCGTACTTGGTTTGGCTAGGTATTCAGCTGATTAGGTCGGAGCCAATTGATATTTCAAGGTCCAAAAACGCTGGCAATGGCAGGTTTAGAACGCTGTTTAGACAAGGGTTCATTTCAGCAGTCAGTAACCCAAAGGGAATCCTGTTTTTCGTTGCATTTCTGCCGCAGTTTGTGAACCCGCAAGAATCGCTATTCACACAGTTTTTACTGATGGCCATTACTTTTATGGTGATCGAATTCGTTTATGAATTCACCGTGGCCTCATTGGCAGATCGAATAAAGCCTCTTTTGGTGCGAGCGGGCAAGAATTTCAACCGAGTCTTCGGCGGCGTTTTTATTGCAATCGGGGTTTTGCTTCCGCTTCGTGGCTAAAGGCCGAGTTGCTCTTTCAGAAATGTAACATGGCCCGTTGTTTTGACCTTATAGAAGGCGTGACTAATTTTGCCATCCGGGTCCACCACAAAAGTTGAGCGAATCGTTCCCATGTATTCTTTGCCATGCATTTTCTTCGCTCCATAGGCGCCATAGGCCTTGTGAACGAAGCTGTCCTCGTCGGAAAGAAGATCGAAGTTCAAATCTTGCTTTTCTTGAAATGTTTTGAGCTTGCTCTGCTTGTCAGGTGAGACGCCAAGGACTACGTAGCCGGTTGCATTGAGCGAATTTATGTTGTCTCTGAAATCACAGGCTTGAATCGTGCAGCCCTGTGTCGAGGCTGCCGGATAGAAATAGACAATTACGTTTTTACCCAAGTGATCAGACAATGAGACGCCTTGACCATCTTGGTTGACAAGCGTAAATTCAGGTGCTGCGGTTCCGATTTCTAGCGTCATGTAATTTTTCAATAGGCTTTGACAAAGATTTATTTCCAATTTTGTGTCAGGTCGAATTCTTAGTTAGGGTCTCGTGCTAGCAATCACTACTGGCTTTGCCAGCGGCTTGGCATTGATTATCGCCATCGGAGCGCAGAACGCTTTCGTGCTAAGACAGGGACTCAAGCGCCAAAACATTTTGGCCGTTGTCCTTGTCTGCGCGGTTGCCGATGCGATTCTGATCGGTGCTGGCATCTTGGGCCTCGGCGCAGTCATCGAAACTGTTCCGTGGGTCTTAGTGGCTCTGCGATTTGGTGGCGCTGCCTATCTGATCTGGTTTGGCATTGGTTCCATTCGAAGGGCCATTCGACCCAGCATCTTGGAAGCAAGCGGGCAAGCAAAATCAAACCTGTCAAAGGCAATCGGGACTGCGCTAGCCCTTACCTTTTTGAATCCTCATGTTTACATAGACACCGTTATTTTGCTCGGATCGATCGGCAATCAGTTTGTAAATGACAGGTGGTGGTTTTGGTTGGGGGCGAGCATCGGAAGCTTTGTGTGGTTCTTTGGCCTGGGCTACTTCGCGAGGCTCTTGGCGCCTTTTACATCATCCCTGAAGTTCTGGCGCATTCTCGATTCGCTAATTGCTGTCGTGATGTTTTTCATAGCGGGGTACTTGCTGTTTGGCTTCTAGGTTTTTCTTTCAGCCAGTAAGTCAACACCTAGGGCATAATCGAAGCATGCAAGATCCAAATAGCTTTAGCAATTTCGCCAATCGATCAAGCTCTAAGTGGCGAAGGTTCCCGGAAGAAGTACTGCCGATGCACGTGGCAGAGATGGACTTTGATGTTGCAAAGCCGATTCGAGATCGAATTAGTCAAATGGTTGCTAATTCTGACCTTGGCTATCAGGGCCTGTTTCCTGAGATCGGTCCAGCATTCCAGGAGTTCGCGCTAAACCGATGGGGCTGGAAGATTGAGCCCGGTGGTATAAAGCTGGCCAATGATGTTGCCTCCGCCGCGGTTGAAATTCTTAGGGCGGTTACCATTCCGGGCGAAAAGGTTCTTATAAATTCTCCCGTGTATGCGTCATTCTTCGGGTGGCTCAAAGAAGCGCAATGTGAACCGGCAGACGCCCCTCTCTACCTGGACGGCGACACTTGGAAATTGGACCTGGTCGCTATTCGAGAGCAGTTTGAAAGCGGAGTGAAGGTTTATCTACTCTGCTCACCACAAAACCCAGTGGGCCGTATTCACTCGGCTCAAGAGCTGACTGAGATTGCCCTGATGGCTAAGGAGTTTGGCGCACTGGTGATTTCTGATGAAATTCATGCACCGCTTAGCTGGGGCCCATTCACTCCCTATTTGTCTCTTGGCCAGCACGCTATTGAAACAGGAGTGACCATCACCTCAAGTTCGAAGGGCTGGAATACGGCAGGACTAAAAGCGGGTTTTTTAATAACCCAGTCCGATCAGGTAAGAAAAAAGCTTTCAAGGCTGCCAGATTCAATGCAGTGGCGCTCTTCGATTCTCGGCGCGCATGCGATGGTTGCTGCCTACGAATCCGGGACTCCCTGGCTCGATGAAACGGTGAATATTCTGCAGGACAATCTAGAGCACTTGCGCCACGAGGTTGCCACCAGGCTTCCAAAGGCAAAGATGTTCCAGATGGAAGCCACTTATTTGGCGTGGATCGACCTTGAGGCTTATCGAATTTCTGATTTGGCAAAAACTATTTTGAGCGAGGCGAAGGTGTCCGTAAACGCAGGTCCCGATCACAGCCCACAGGATGACTTTAAGGGCTTTATCCGGTTCAATTTTGCAAGTTCCAAACCAAGGATTACCGAGGCTGTCAGGCGCATCAGCGAACTTTGTGAGGGCTAAACCTAAAAGCATGACCTCCCTAGAAAAAAGTGATTCCTCAATAACCGATGCCCAGGTTGAACAGATGGCACTTGAGTTGTTCCAAGCCCATGGGGTTATCAATTACTCTTTTGGTTTCGATCGGGCAATCAGAAGAGCCGGTCAGTGTGACTACTCAAAAAAGCGAATCACTTTGAGCAAGCATTTTGTTGCGACTGCAAATTTGGACCAAATTCATCAGGTGCTGCTTCACGAGGTTGCGCATGCTTTGGTCGGAAGATCTGTTGGTCACGGAAGCCATTGGAAACAGCAAGCGTCCTTACTTGGCTATCGTCATGAAAAGCTCGACGGCGCTGTAATCGCGGCATCCAGTGCTAAGTATTTGGGGGAGTGCTCGGCGGGTCATAAGCACTTTCGAATGCGAAGGCCTAGTTCTGTTCTTAGCTGCAAACTGTGCGCGCCGAGGTTTTCAAGATCGCATGTTATTAGCTGGAAAGCTATTTAGCCGGGGCCAATCAAGAGCGACGAGATAATCGCGCCGGCGAAAAAGTTCAGCCATATAAATCTTTTCCAACCCCTGTTGGCCGTTTCACAGGTTTCATCTGTGATTCCAAACTCCCTTGCGGTGACAAATAAATAGGGGAGGGCGGCTAAGGCCGCAAACTGAAATCTACCCGGAAGGCCCAGCAGCATCAGAGCGGCCAGTAAATAAGCGCCAAAAGCCAACTTCACCGTCAGGCGGGCTCCGAAAAAAGTGGCGATTGACGCGATGTTCGCGTCCTTATCTGCCCTGATGTCCTGCACTGCGCCAAAAGCGTGGGAGGCCATGCCCCAGAGGACGAATGCAATTGATGCCATCATCACAACCTCGCTCGTGAGGCTTGTCCCGGCAAGCGCAAGTCCAAAGAGCATCGGCCCAATAAAGTGCAGGGCAGAGGTGAAAGAGTCCAGAACCGGAATCTCCTTGAAGCGCAAGTACTTAGCCGAGTAGGCCACCACCGAGAAAATAACTAAAAGCAGTAAGGCCCCAGAAAAACGACTGCCGACTACAAGAAGATAAATCACAAATGGTGTCGCAAGTCCGGTTGAGATCCAGAGGGTTGCTGCGTGGTATTTGGGCTCCAGAAGAGCGCCTTCTAGCCCACCTTTTCTAGGGTTCGTGAGATCAGACTCATAGTCGAAAACATCGTTGACCCCATACATCAGAAGGTTGTAGGGGATGAGGAAGAAAAAAGCGCCAACAATCAAGGTTATGTCGATGTTTCCGGTGCCAAGAAAATACGCAACTGCGAACGGGAATGCAGTGTTTATCCAGGAAATCGGCCTCGAAGAAACCACCAGCCTGGATACTAGTTTCACAATTTAGTCCTGAAAAAATTGAACAGCGATGGCACTAGAACGATCGCAAGCACTGTGTATGCGAAGTCTTCGATGGGAGCAACGCCTATCTTGATGCCGGATATCTTTTCCGGGTCATAGGCGACGATACCTGTTCCTATTATCACATTGTCAAAAATAGCAGTCAGTGTCAGCATTACGGCAGCAGTTCCCACTAAAGGTTTTGTAACCCACCAGTGGCGCATCAAGAACGCGTAGATCGCCACAAGTGCCATGACGGTTGCGCTCAGCAAAAGGTAGGTCATTTTTTCAGCCGCCTTGCAAAGCCTAAGTAGACAAGCAGTGAGTTGTAGCTCAGCACTATTAGGAAGAAGAGCTCCTCAAGCGGCAGTTCTGGCGCAAGCAGTAATCCAGAAAGATGAGGGGCGTCACCGCGAAAAAATATCCCAAGGCCTATCCCGACTAGATCCCAAACCAAGAACAGAGCAACTGCAATTGTGATTGAGAGAGCCGCAGCCTTAGGGGATGTAGCGAATGCCAACTTGTGACGTCGGTCAAGAAGGTAAAGTCCGACTATCGATAAAACAAGTGCTGCCAGGTAAGCAAAGGGCGTTAGGGCATCAATCAACTAATGCCTTTCCACCTTTGAACCTCGGTTAGTTCTTTTTGAATTGGCCCAGAACTGCGGTCGTTTGTCAGGTGCTTATAAACCAACTCAGCACCAATAAGGCACATCGGTAGGCCGATGCCTGGAATGGTGTTGTGACCGGTGTAGAACAGGTTCTTCAGCTTCTTGGAGAAGTTTTTTGGCCTAAAGAATGCGCTCTGGGTCAAAGTATGAGCCATACCAAGTGCGGTACCGCTCCAGGCGTTTAGTTCCGACTCGAAGTTACCCGGCCCCATGGTGCGCCTAACCACGATGCGCTCGTGAAGGTCTGGGATATCACACCACTCTGCTATCTGATCGATTATCTTGTCGGCAGCAGCCTCAAAGTCCTCATCACCACTTCGCTCAATGCCACCTCGGCCAATAACGGGGTCTGGGGCAATCGGGACTAGCACGAAAAGGTTCTCGTGCCCATCGGGGGCAACAGATGCATCTGACTTGGAGGGGTTACAGATGTAAAGCGATGCCGGTGACGGCACGTGGCTCTTTCCATCAGCCTTTCTAAACACCTGGGAGAAATTAGTGCTCCAGTCCTTGGTGTACAAAAGCGTGTGGTGGTCAAGTTGGTCTATTTTGCCTTTAACCCCCAAGTAGATGAGCATCGCCGAAGGCCCGGGAATTTTCTTGTCCCAGAATTTTTGCGGGTAGGTCTGGTGCTTTTTCTCGAGCAATTTAGTCTCGACATGATGCAGGTCGGCGCTCGCGACAACGACATCTGCTAAATACTCAGAGGAACCGACTTGCAGACCAACTGCCTTATTGCCGTCGGTCAGGATCTTTGTTACCGGCGAGCTGGTGTGAATCTCGACGCCGTATTGCTTAGCGAGCCTGGCAATCGCCTCAATGACGCTGTGGAGGCCACCCTGCGGGTAAAACACGCCCTGGTTCATGTCGACGTGTGTCATTAGGTGATACATGCTCGGGGTGTCATAGGGGGAAGCGCCTAAAAATACGGCTGGAAAGTTCAGCATTTTCTTGAGGCGATCGTCTTTTACGTATTCCCCGGAAAATGAATAGAGCGGCTTTAGTAGTAGCTTCATGAATCGGCCAAGTTTCGCAATTACCTCTGGCTGCACGAAGCTTCTGGCGTCTTGGAAGTTTGTATACAAAAAGTGCTTAATCGACAGGTCGTAGGCATCCTCTGCGCTGTCTAAATATCTCTGTAGACCTTCGCCTGCCCCAGCTTCAATCGATTCAAAGAGCTCTTTTATGCCTTCGACGTTATCCGGCATCAAAAGTGCATCGCCGAGACCCTCGTTTCGAGTTTGGTAAGCCGGGTTCAGTCTCACTAGGTCTAGTTGTTCCTTGGCCGAGGTGCCCATTAGCTTGAAGAACTGCTCAAAGGCATCCGGCATCAAGTACCAGCTTGGCCCCATGTCAAAGCGGAAGCCGTCTTTCTCCCAGACATCGGCTCGACCGCCAAGGGTGGCGTTCGCTTCGAAAAGCTGAACTTTCATCCCTGCCTTAGCTAGAAGTGCTGCGCTTGCAAGACCGGCGATTCCTCCACCAACGACAACGGCTGTTTTATTACTCAAGGCTTTACTCCTAATAGGGCTTTGGCAAGCACGAATAGCTTCCGTAAGTTGTTAACAGAGATACGGGCCTGAATTAGTTCCTCGGCGGGGGTTTTAGATATTTTATTGTTGAGCTCCTGAAACAAAAATTGAGCTGCTGTCACCGCTTTTCTTGCCGATGATTCCAATAGGGGCAGCGACAAGGCTGAAATTTGCAAGTCGTTTTCGATATCTCGGACCAGCCTGTTTTTGGTCTCCTCATCGAAGGTCTTTATGGCGACATCCGGAAAGTAGCTGCGTCCAAGCTTGTCAAAGTCTGATGCAAGATCTCTAAGGAAGTTCACCTTTTGAAAGGCTGCTCCGAGAGCACGAGCACCCTTGACCAAGAGTAGTTTTTGCTCCTCGGTGTAATCCCTGCCATGGACAAATGCCGCCAAACACATCAAGCCGACAACCTCGGCGCTGCCATAGACATAAACCTGGAAAGACTTTTGATCGTGAATCGTTTCGGTCAAGTCTTGCCTCATCGAGAAAAAGAAAGGTTCAATGATGTCTTTTTTGATTCCAACTTCTCTGGCTGTGAGGGCAAACGCATGTATAACTAGGTTCGTGCTGAAGCCGCGTGTCAATGCTAGATATGTTTCGTTTTCAAATTCAGTTAGCAGCACGCCGGGGTCAAAACCATCTGATTCCGCGGAAGCCTGAGCAGCACAGCCATCAACAATTTCATCGGCCACCCGCACCAGCGCGTAAATGTTCTCGACGTGGTCACGTAAGTCTTTATTTAGGACCCTGGTAGCCATGCCGAAAGAGGTCGAGTAGGAGTAGATAACTTCTTTGCTGGCGCGGTGGGCGGCTCGATTATAAAGCGCCAGACCGGTCGGGATCTTTGTTGTGTCTAGATTTTCCACACGACCAGAGTATCGCGATATAAAACGTAAGATTAACTCATGACCAATCACATGAAGCCAAGAAGCCATGATGTAACCGATGGAATTGAGCGCGCACCTGCCCGTGGAATGCTCCGAGCCGTCGGTATGGGTGACGACGACTGGGTTAAGCCACAAATCGGCGTTGCCTCTTCTTGGAACGAAGTGACTCCTTGCAACTTGTCTCTAGATCGTCTTGCGGATGCCGTCAAAGTTGGCGTCCGCCAGGCAAACGGATGGCCTATGGAGTTTGGAACGATTTCAGTTTCGGACGGAATCTCAATGGGTCACGAGGGCATGCACTTTTCACTCGTGTCCCGAGAGGTAATTGCGGACTCTGTCGAGACCGTAATGCAGGCTGAACGGATGGACGGCTCAGTGCTGCTTGCCGGCTGTGACAAGTCGCTGCCCGGAATGCTAATGGCAGCAGCAAGACTGGATCTTGCATCTGTATTTTTGTACGCCGGCACAATCGCTCCAGGTTGGGTAAAGCTAACCGACGGCACCGAAAAGCAGGTGACAATCATCGACGCTTTCGAAGCCGTTGGTGCCTGCAAGGCCGGCAAGATGAGCGAAGAGGACCTCGGTCGGATCGAACGCGCAATCTGCCCGGGAGAAGGCGCTTGTGGCGGTATGTATACAGCTAACACAATGGCCTCCATCGGTGAAGCGCTCGGCATGAGCCTTCCTGGATCGGCTGCTCCACCATCTGCGGATCGCAGACGAGATATTTGGGCTCACCGTTCCGGCGAGGCGGTAGTGAACTTGATAGACAAGGGAATCACAGCTCGTCAGATTATGACCAAACCTGCTTTTGAGAATGCGATTGCGGTTTTGATGGCGTTTGGTGGCTCGACAAATGCTGTTCTCCACCTACTAGCGATAGCTCGCGAGGCAGAAGTTGACCTTCAACTTGCAGACTTCAATCGCATTGCTGACAAGGTTCCTCACTTGGGCGACCTTAAGCCGTTCGGACAATACGTGATGAACGATGTTGATCGCGTCGGCGGCGTTCCGGTACTTATGAAGGCCCTTCTCGATGCTGGGCTTATGCACGGAGATGTCATGACCGTGACCGGTAAGACGATGGCCGAAAACTTAGCGGAAATTTCCCCACCGGACCCAGATGGAAAAATCATTCGCGCCATGAATAACCCGATGAGTAAGCGCGGTGGGATTAATGTGCTGCACGGTTCGTTGGCACCAGATGGTGCGGTCGTAAAGACCGCAGGTTTTGAGTTGGCTACTTTTGAGGGCCCGGCACGCGTTTTTGATCGCGAAGGAACTGCCATAGAGGCTCTGAATAATGGCGAGATCAAGTCTGGCGATGCGGTGGTGATTCGCTACGAAGGACCTAAAGGCGGCCCAGGCATGCGTGAGATGCTTGCCTTCACTGCCGCCATCAAGGGTGCGGGATTGGGTAAAGATGTTCTACTATTGACGGACGGCAGATTCTCAGGCGGCACAACCGGACTGTGTATCGGCCATATCTCTCCAGAGACCACCGATGGTGGACCAATTGCTCTGGTGCGCGATGGAGACTTGATTCGAGTTGATATCGCTGCTCGTTCGCTTGATTTACTCGTCAGCGAAGAAGAGCTGGCTGATCGTCGTAAAGACTGGCAGCCATTGCCACCGCGCTACACCCGCGGTGTGCTAGCTAAATTTTCTAAGCTTGTGCACTCGGCTTCCGAGGGCGCATACTGCGGCTAATAATCGAGTTGAAAAGGACATCATGGCAACCGAGACCCTAACCGGGGCGCAAGCACTAATCCGTTCGCTCGAGCTGCTCGGGGTTGACACGGTCTTTGGCTTGCCTGGTGGAGCAATTTTGCCCACTTACGACCCGCTCATGGACTCCAAAAAGCTACGCCACATTTTGGTTAGGCACGAGCAAGGTGCTGGTCACGCAGCCGAAGGGTACGCGGCGGCTAGTGGAAGACTTGGCGTGTGTATTGCGACAAGTGGTCCAGGTGCTACAAACCTGGTGACTGCGATTGCCGATGCTCACATGGACTCAGTGCCAATGCTCGCAATCACCGGTCAGGTGAACTCATTCTCAATTGGAACCGATGCCTTTCAAGAGGCGGACATTGTTGGAATAACAATGCCGATTACGAAGCACAGCTTCTTGGTGACTCGAGCTGAGGACATCCCTGGTGTTGTTGCGGCGGCATACGAAATAGCTACTACCGGCAGGCCAGGCCCAGTTCTTATTGACTTCGCTAAGGACGCTCAGAACGGAAAGTTCGAGTTCTCTTGGCCACCGAAGATTGACCTGCCTGGTTTCAGGCCTGTTACCGACCCTCACGGCAAGCAGGTGCAAGCAGCGGCTGAACTTATTCTGAAGTCCCATAAGCCAATTCTTTATGTTGGCGGCGGAGTTATCCGGGCCGACGCAAGTAAGGAACTTCTTGCCTTGGCTGAATTACTTCATGCTCCAGTTACCACGACCTTGATGGCCAGAGGTGCTTTCCCTGACTCGCATCCTCAGCAACTAGGTATGCCGGGTATGCACGGAACGGTGCCGGCGGTAACCGCCTTGCAAAAATCAGATCTCTTGATTACCCTCGGCGCCCGCTTTGATGATCGAGTAACCGGTGACATCAAGAGCTTTGCTAAGGGTGCGAAAGTAATCCACGTCGATATTGATCCAGCCGAAATTGGAAAGATTCGTCACGCAGATGTTCCGATAGTTGGTGACGCCAAGGTTGTGATCTTGATGTTGATTGCCGAGTTGAAGGCGCAGATGAAGGACTCTAAGCCGGACTACGAGGACTGGTGGATTTTTCTAAAGGGCCTCAAGGAGCGCTACCCGCTTGGCTACAGCGAACCCGATGACGGGAAGCTCTCTCCTCAGTACGTCATTCAGCGCATCGGTGAGCTATCTGGCCCAGAGGCAATATTCGCCTCTGGAGTGGGCCAACACCAGATGTGGTCGGCGCAGTTCATCAAGTACGAGCGACCTAATTCTTGGCTAAATTCTGGCGGACTGGGAACCATGGGCTACGCGGTTCCGGCCGCAATGGGCGCCAAGGTGGCGCAGCCAGATCGCCTAGTTTGGGCGATTGACGGTGACGGCTGCTTCCAAATGACAAATCAGGAGTTGGCAACCTGCACCATCAACAACATTCCGATAAAAGTAGCGATCATCAACAACTCGTCGCTTGGGATGGTTAGACAATGGCAGACACTGTTTTATAACTCTCGTTACTCCAATAGCGACTTGAATACCGGAACCGACACAATAATGGTGCCAGATTTCGTGAAGCTTGGCGAGGCCTATGGTTGCCTGGCAATCAGGGTCGAGAAGGTCGAAGATGTTGACGCGGCGATCAAGCTTGCGATGGAAACGAATGATCGACCCGTTGTAATCGACTTCATAGTCGGCAGAGACGCTATGGTTTGGCCAATGGTTCCATCAGGAATTTCGAATGACGCGGTTCAATATGCCCGAGATGCAGCACCGATTTGGGATGGTGATGAATAATGTCGACTCAGCATTTGCTTTCGCTGCTGGTTGAAAATAAGCCAGGAATCCTTACGCGAGTCGCCGCGCTTTTCGCTAGGCGAGGTTACAACATCGAGTCACTTGCCGTGGGAACCACTGAAATTGAGGGCGTTTCCAGAATTACCGTCGTGGTCAGCTTGGATGGTCAGCCGCTTGAGCAGGTAACAAAGCAACTAAACAAGCTAATAAACGTTCTAAAAATTGTTGAACTCGAAGAAGAAACTTCGGTTGCCAGAGACCACATGTTGGTCAAGGTTAGAACCGACTCTTCGACTAGGTCGCAGGTTTTAGAGGCAGTAACTTTGTTTAGGGCTCGAGTCATTGATGTCGTGAGTGATGCGGTCGTAATCGAAGTCACCGGAAACACCGCCAAGTGCCAGGCCTTTTTGAAGGTCTTAGAGCCATTTGGCATAAAGGAATTGGTTCAGTCTGGCGCGATTGCTGTATCGCGAGGATCTAAGTCAATGAGCGAAAAAGTGATTCGCTAGGGTTTACTAAATAACAATCAAGGAGAGCAAATAAATTGGCAGAGATTTTCTACGACAAAGACGCAGACATCAGCATTATTCAGGGCCGCAAGGTAGCTGTTCTGGGCTTCGGCTCTCAAGGCCACGCCCACGCGCTAAACCTGAAGGACTCCGGCGTTGACGTCGTAGTTGGACTTTTGGAGGGCTCCAAGTCGATCTCCAAGGCGACCGACCAGGGCCTAACGGTTCTCACGCCGGGCGAAGCGGTCAAGTGGGCAAACGTCATCGTTGTGCTCGCTCCGGACCCAAAGCAGCGCGATCTTTTCAAGACTGACATTGAGCCGAACCTAGAAGCAGGAGATGCTTTGGTGTTTGGTCACGGCTTCGCAATTCGCTACGGTCAGATCCAGCCACCAGCAGACATCGACGTATTTCTTGTTGCACCAAAGGGCCCAGGCCACTTGGTACGTCGCGAGTATGTTGCCGGAAAGGGTGTTCCAAACCTGATCGCAGTTGAGCAGGATGCGACCGGAAATGCAATGGCTCTTGGTCTTTCCTATTCTGCTGCCATCGGCGGTACTCGCGCCGGCACTATCAAGACCACCTTTACCGAAGAGACCGAAACCGATCTATTTGGCGAGCAAGCAGTTCTTTGCGGTGGCGCATCGCAGCTTGTGATGTACGGCTTCGAGACTTTGGTTGAGGCCGGATATCAGCCTGAGATTGCTTACTTCGAAGTTCTTCACGAGCTGAAGCTAATTGTTGACCTCATGTACGAGGGTGGCATTGCTAAGCAGCGTTGGAGCGTTTCTGACACCGCCGAATACGGCGACTACGTTTCTGGCCCAAGGGTTATAGACCCATCGGTCAAGGACAACATGAAGGCAGTGCTGACCGACATTCAAAACGGAGCATTTGCCAAGCGCTACATTGACGACCAAGATGCTGGCGCACCAGAGTTCGCAGAACTTCGCGCCAAAGGCGAGGCTCACCCAATCGAGGCTACTGGCCGCGAACTACGCAAGCTATTCAGCTGGATTAAGAACGACGACGACTACCAAGACGGTAACGTCGCACGATAGATCTATTGCCAAACCCCCTCGAGTAATTCGAGGGGGTTTTTGCATGTATTAGATTCGTCGTAAAAAAATCGGACTGCAATTAGAGCACCAAGAAAAAGACTAAATTACCTGTTCAAGAGCCATGTTTGCGGGCTGCGATTCGCCAACGTGAGAAGGTTAGAGCCAATAAAGATTACTTGTTAGAATTGTAAAAAATCCCGTCGCTGTCGACCCAACCGTTAGGTCAGCCATTGCCAAAGCCAATTGTTCTCATCGCTGAAGAGCTTTCCCCCGCCACCCTTGAAGCGTTGGGCCCGGATTTTGAAGTTCGTAATGTCGATGGTGCTGATCGCTCCGCGCTATTACCGGCCCTTGCAGATGCCGACGCAGTGCTGATTCGATCGGCGACAAAAATGGATGCGGAGGCCATGGCGGCGGCTCCCAAGTTGAAGGTAATTGCGCGTGCCGGAGTCGGTCTTGACAACGTAGATATAAAAGCGGCGACAAAAGCTGGAGTTATGGTCGTAAATGCTCCGACCTCAAACATTATCTCCGCGGCCGAACTTGCCATTGGCCAAATCCTGGCTCTTTCTAGGCACATCCCAGACGGAAATGCTTCATTGAAGCAAGGACTCTGGAAGCGGAGCCAATACACCGGCGTCGAGCTTTATGAGAAGACCATCGGCATTATCGGTCTCGGTCGAATCGGGACCTTGGTTGCGCAGCGACTATCGGGTTTTGGCGTGACTTTGATTGGTTATGACCCTTACGTGACCCAGGGACGAGCCGAGCAAATCGGTGTTGAGCTGTGCGACATCGAAACCCTGATGAAGCGTGCCGACTACATAACTATTCATATTCCAAAAACCGCCGAAACGACCGGCATGATTTCCACGAATGAGTTTGCAATGGCTAAGCCAACCTTGCGTATTGTGAATTGCTCGCGCGGCGGCATAATCGATGAGACGGCCTTGTACGAGGCGCTCAAGTCCAATCGAATTGCTGGAGCCGGACTCGACGTGTTCGTCAATGAGCCTCCTACTGGTTCTCCGCTTCTAACTCTCGACAACATTCTTGTCACACCGCACCTTGGGGCATCCACCGACGAAGCTCAGGAAAAAGCGGGCATCTCCGTTGCGCGCTCGGTCCGGCTTGCTCTTGCTGGCGATCTCGTTCCGGACGCAGTAAATGTGGCAGGTGGGGAGATTGATGCCTCTGTGAAGCCTGGCATTGGGCTTGCCGAGAAGCTTGGAATGATTATTGCGGGTCTTGCACACACCTCCATAGTTTCCGTAGAGTTCGAGGCCAGAGGCGAAATAGCAGCGCACGATGTGACTGTTTTGAAGCTAGCTGCCCTAAAGGGCCTGTTCCAGACCATGGTCACCGAGCAGGTCTCTTACGTCAACGCACCGCTGATGGCTGAACAACGCGGAGTGGAGGTTCGACTTACTCAGGACTCAGTTTCGGATGAATACCGAAACGTAACGACCATGAAGGCAGTTCTCTCAGATGGAACTACGGTTTCGGCCGGTGGAACTGTGATTGGGCCAAAGCACCAGCAAAAGCTCGTTTCAATAAATGGCTACGACGTGGAACTCGCGATGGCGGATAACTTCGTGGTTATGGTCTACCAAGACCGCCCCGGAATAGTTGCCGTCTATGGAAAAGCGTTTGCCGAAGCCGGCATAAACATTGCGGCCATGACGATTGCGCGCCAGCAGGAGGGCGGCAAGGCGCTATCGGTCGTAACCGTTGACTCTCCGGTCGATGCAGAAATTCTAGAAAAGCTCCGAATCGAAATCGATGCCGACTTGATGCAGTCGATAGCCATGACAGAGGCCTACTAGGCCCTTCCAGTCAGAGTCAAGTTCCTCAAGCTCCGACTACTGAAGCGCCTCGCGTTTCTTGTCGAAAATCGAAGCGTTCTATTAGGTGCTTGGCTCCGTGGAGACGTGCTTCCCGGCCTCAACCCAGCTACCGGTGCCTCCGGCTACTGAAACTGCACTAAATTTTTGGGACTCGAGGTAATTGGCAGCGGTCATTGATCGACCTCCGGCCTGGCAAATGACCCAGACTTGGGCATCCTTAGGTAATTCAGCCAATTGATCCGGCACGTCACCGAGAGGTATGTGGTGGGCAGTCGGCACGTGGCCATTTTCAAACTCCCAACCTTCTCTCACATCAAGAACGAATGCTCCGTCTTTGATAGCTTGCTCTAGTTCGTTGATGGATACTTCGTTTGCCATTATTTGTCCCTTTCCTAAAATTTCTGTCACTAGCTCAGCGACAGAAATGCTTTCTCTAATTTTGCGCGATCGATTTTGCCGGAGTCGTCTTGAGCGCAGTTTGCGAAACCCGAAGCTATCAGTGTAAAAGCCGCCCTCGAGATAGCCGCCTGAGCCGCCGCCAGCTGAGTCAGCACATCGGTGCACTCGCGTCCTTCTTCGACCATGCGTATTATGCCTCCGAGTTGCCCATGTGCTCTGGAAAGCCTATTTTTTACCGCATTGAGGTCCTCTTTTGGAATCTCCAAATGCTGCTCCTGTCCACTTGACTACGTGTATCCTAACACATACCCTAGGGGGTATCTTGAAAGGACCTAAATTGAAGCTTCTGAAACTCTTAGTAGCGGGTTTGATCGCAGCGTTTGCCCTCACCGCCCTTACAGCTTGCTCGGCCGAAAAACTTGATGCGTCGAGTTACGCCCAGATCATTGATGTCAGGACTTTAGATGAGTGGAACTCCGGCCACCTCGAGGGCGCCATTCGCATGGGCATTGCGGATGTAGATTTTGCCGATCAACTCTCGATGCTCGATCCCTCAAGGGACTACTACGTCTATTGCAGAAGTGGCAATCGCGCTGGACAAGCCATCGACCTCATGAGGGATGCGGGGTTCACCGGCCAACTCATAAACGGCGGTTCGGTATCTAACGCTTCCAAGCAGCTTGACTTGGAAGTGACGACTAATTGATCAGTTCGGGCCGGTGATGGTGGGCTTCCCGATTGCAGCCGACCGAGTGGGCGGACAAACACGGCTTCGGTGAAAAGGTGCGGGAGAGAATGCCCAGAGTAAAAATCGATGCCTGAGACTGGCAAGCAACGCTATTCGTGCAACTCTTCGGCTAAAAGCTAATAAGGTTGTTCTAACCAACTCGTGAGGCAGCAATTGAACAAGATAAACCTTGCCGTTATTGCCGGCGATGGCATTGGACCCGAGGTCACCAGCGTCGCTCTGAGCGCGCTCAAGAAGGCACTTGGATCAGTTGAGCTACAAGTCACCGATTATGACCTTGGATCAGATAAATATCTTGAGACGGGCGAAGCGCTAACGGATAAAGATCTGAAAGATTTGAGCGGCCACGACGCTATCTTGCTTGGAGCAATCGGAGACCCACGCGTGCCATCTGGCGTTTTGGAGCGAGGGCTACTACTAAAGCTTCGTTTCAGCTTTGACCATCACATAAATTTGCGTCCCTCGAAGTTATTTCCCGGGGTGATATCTCCATTGACGAAAGCCAAAGATTTGGATTTCGTTGTTGTGCGGGAGGGCACCGAAGGCCCATACGTTGGAAACGGCGGGACTGTCCGCGAAGGCACCGAGCACGAAGTCGCCAATGAGGTTTCAGTAAATACCGCCTTTGGCATTAGAAGAGCTGTTGAGTATGCCTTTGAACTTGCTTCTAATCGCGAGGCCAAGAAATTGACACTCGTTCACAAGACGAATGTGCTGGTTCACTCGGGCAAGATTTGGTTGCGGATGGTCGAAGAAGTGTCGGCTAAGTATCCAGCAGTGACTCATGACTACATGCACATTGACGCTGCGACTATTTACATGGTTACCGACCCGAAGCGCTTTGATGTGATTGTCACAGACAACCTGTTTGGCGACATCATCACTGATCTTGCGGCGGCAATTTGCGGAGGTATCGGACTGGCCGCGTCGGCCAATTTGAATCCGACGGGTTTATTTCCGTCCATGTTCGAACCGGTTCATGGTTCGGCACCAGACATCGCTGGAAAAAATCTGGCGGATCCCACTGCGGCCATCCTCTCCGCGGCGTTATTGGCTCATAATCTCGGTTACAACGAGGCAGCCGAAAAAATAGAACAAGCCGTAGGTGCTGATTTACTGGAACGCGGTGTCGAACCGCGCTCCACTGATCAGGTAGCCAAAGCAATAATCGCCCGAATTTAGAAAAGGCCAGTCATGGATTTCAAAGTAACCAAGAACCAAAGCCCAACGCCTGATTCCGAGCGCGAGGCAATCATTGCCAATCCGACATTCGGAACGCACTTCTCAGACCACCAGGTGGTTATCGTCTGGGAGAAGACCGAGGGATGGCATTCCCCAGAGGTTTTGCCGTACGGGCCAATTTTGATGGATCCATCTTCCGCGGTTCTGCACTATGGACAAGAAGTCTTTGAGGGCATCAAGGCATATCGGCATCAGGACGGGTCCATCTGGACTTTCCGCCCGGATAAAAATGCACTTCGCTTGCAGCGTTCGGCAAAGCGCATGGCCTTGCCGGAACTTCCAGCCGAGCTTTTTGTAGAGTCGCTAAGGCAGCTGATTGCAGTTGATGGGGCTTGGGTTCCGGAACCAACCGGTGAAAAAACTCTGTACCTGCGTCCGTTTGAAATTGCTGCCGAAAACTTCCTTGGAGTCAGAGCGGCCGAGCGAGTTGAATATCGCGTTATCGCTAGTCCGGTTGGTCCCTACTTCCCCGGCGGAGTGAAGCCGGTGTCAATCTGGATTGCACTTGATAGTGCAAGGGCTGGAAAACATGGAACCGGTGAGGCAAAGACTGGCGGAAACTACGCAGCCGGTGTCTTGGCTCAGCAGGAGGGTTACGCCCAGGGCTGCTCACAAGTTATGTATTTGGATGCAGAAACCTCTAGCTATGTTGAAGAACTTGGCGGAATGAACCTGTTTTTTGTCTACAAAGACGGCTCAGTGGTCACGCCGTCCTTGGATGGAACAATTCTCCACGGCATCACCAGAGACTCGATCGTCATTCTCTTGAAAGACTCGGGACACGAGGTTCAAGAGCGCAAGATTACCCTTGAGGAAGTCCGCCAAAGCATACAGTCCGGGGACATTGTCGAGGTATTTGCCTGTGGCACTGCGGCGGTGGTTACGCCGGTTGGTTTATTCAAGTCACGAGAGGAAGAAATTTCTATCGGCAACAACGAGCCCGGCGCCTTGACCGTTGCGATGCGCGAAGAGTTGACCGGGATTCAGTACGGAACCGTAAAAGATCGTCACAACTGGATGCATAAGCTGGCAGACTAAGCAGGTGCAAATTGTTAGAGCGTTACACAACGGTGAGACCCGCCACGGAACAATATCCGAAGGCCAGGTTCTTTTTTATCTTGGCGACCCAATTTCGGGAGCAGAACTTGGAAAAGAGTCGGCTCCGCTGTCGTCGGTGAAGCTACTTGCCCCGGTTGCACCCGGGAAAATCGTTTGCATAGGGATGAATTATCGAGCGCACGCCGCAGAGATCTCGATCGATGTTCCGGATGAGCCCCTTATCTTTTTTAAGCCAATCAGCGCAATCATCGGGCCCGAGGATGCAATTGTGTTGCCAAGACAGTCTGATCAGGTTGAGCTTGAGGTTGAGCTGGCAATTGTTATCGGCAAGCAGGCAAAGGAAGTCAGTTACGACGAGGCGAAAAATCACATCTTTGGCTTTACCGTCGGGAACGATGTCACTGCAAGAGACTTGCAATTCTCCGACACTCAATGGGCAAGGAGCAAGGGTTTTGATACGTTTTGTCCTCTGGGTCCTTGGATTGAGACTGAGCTGGACACTAGTTCCTTAAAGCTGGAATCTCGAATCAATGGGCGCTCCAAGCAGCGCTCTAAAAGCTCCGACATGATCACCGATGTCTATGAAATTGTTTCCTATGTCAGCCGAAACCTGACTTTATTTCCGGGGGATGTAATTCTTACCGGTTCGCCTGCCGGGCTTGCCCGAATTGAAGCCGGTGACCAGGTCGAATGTGAAATCACTGGCATCGGTGTCCTGCACAACCCAGTCTCTTAGAGGTAGTTCAAAAAAATGACACTTATAACTGCTCCTACCACCACGGCCACGGGTTCAGAGATTCGAGTTCGGTTTTGTCCGAGCCCCACTGGAACTCCGCACGTGGGACTGATTCGAACAGCATTATTTAATTGGGCTTACGCCAGAAGAACGGGTGGAAAATTCATTTTCCGCATCGAGGACACTGATGCTTCTCGAGATTCCGAGGAAAGCTATGGCCAGCTGGTTGAGGGATTGCGGTGGCTTGGTATCGACTGGGACGAAGGAATTGACACCGGAGGACCAAACGAGCCTTATCGACAGTCCGAACGCGGAGAGATTTATCAAGAGGTAATCGAGAAACTGAAGTCTTCCGGTCACCTTTACGAGAGCTTCTTGACCGGGGAAGAAATTGAGCAGCGAAACATCGCCAATTCCAGAGCGGTTCAGCTTGGCTATGACAACTCGGAGCGAGACTTATCAGAGGAAGATCGCCAGGCTTATCTAAGTGAAGGTCGTAAGCCAGCGCTTCGGTTGAGGGTGCCGGACCAAGACATAACTTTCGTGGACCTGGTTCGCGGTGAGATTACTTTTCCTGCGGGGTCTTTCCCTGATTTTGTTTTGGTTCGCCCAGGTGGCGCCCCGCTTTACACGCTAGTAAACCCGGTTGACGATGCCTTGATGGGTATCACCCACGTTCTTCGTGGTGAGGATCTTCTGTCCTCAACTCCCAGGCAGATAGCTCTGTATAACGCACTCGTCGAGGCTGGCGTCGCAACTTTCATCCCGCGCTTTGGTCATTTACCTTTTGTTATGGGGGAGGGCAACAAGAAGCTCTCCAAGAGAAACCCGGAGAGCAACCTGTTTTTGCATCGCGATCGTGGGTTCATACCGGAGGGGCTGCTGAACTACCTGGCCCTGCTCGGCTGGTCAATATCTGCGGATCGCGACATCTTTAGCCTTGACGAGCTTTGCGAAAACTTCGAGATTGAAAATGTAAACCCGAATCCTGCCAGGTTTGATCAAAAAAAAGCTGATGCCATTAATGCCGCCCACATCAGGCTTTTGACCGATGAAGATTTTATGGGCCGTGTCTTGCCGTATTTGCAGTCAGCCGGCGTCATTCAAGGAGAGCCAACTGCCAAGCAGCTTGAGATCTTGAGCGCCGCTGCTCCACTGACCAAAGAGCGAGTAATCGTGCTGGGCGACGTGCCGGCGATGATTGAATTTCTGTTTGTTGATGTCGCCGATTTGAAAATTGATGAAGATGCTTTAAAGCAGCTGCCTGAAAATGCAATCGAAATAGTAGCGGCGGCAACAGCGTCACTCGAGCGCCTGGAAGATTTCACCACTGACGCTATCCATCAGGCATTGAGTGATGCTCTGGTTGATGGTATGGGTGAGAAGCCACGAAATGCTTTTGGGCCCGTTAGAACGGCAATCAGCGGCAGGCGCGTAACCCCGCCACTTTTTGAATGCATGGAGATTCTCGGGAAAGAGCAAAGCCTTGCTCGACTAGAGGCATTTGCCCAATCCCGCTAGGATAGGGCATCGGGCCTTGGGTTCGACCCTTGGGGTATGGTGTAATTGGCAACACGGATGATTCTGGTTCATTTGTTCTTGGTTCGAGTCCAGGTACCCCAGCCAGTAACTACTGGAGGAAAAGATGCTTGATACGTTTTCCTCCAGTTTTTTGGTTTTTGCCTATCTAGCGGCAGCTTTATTCCATCTAGCAATCGCCCTTGGGGCACCATTGGCTGCCTATGTTCACGGCGAAAATCCAAATGGCAAATTACGTTTTTCACGTCGAGCATTGGGCTTTGGGCTTTCCTTAGCCTTTATCGCCATCGTCGGCCACTACTTGGCACAGTTGGGATTGTTCACTCCCATCCTGGATGCTGCCGGCAATGCAGTCGTGAATTGGGTTCTGGTCGGCATTGCCACCGTGCAAGCGTTCATAGCAAATACTGCTAAAAACCTAAAGCAAAAGAAACTTTGGTCTGGCCCGACGGTCGCTATGCTGCTCGCGGCAATAATCGTGGCTGTTTAGCTTCAGGCCTAAACCTAGATCTCCAAGCTTTGACTCGGCGTGAGAAAAACAAAAGTCCCACCATTTTCTTTTGTGACTTCGCTGATCCTGTGATTGTAAAGCTCGTGGCCGTTGTCGCTGAGTAGCGCATTGTGGGTAGGGAAGAGCGTTTCCGGCTTTACTGCTGTAATAAAGTCCATAACGTCAGAAATTCTTATCCATGGGGCGCTTGTCGGACAGGCTAAGACTTTGACCTTATCTTCCGGAATCGTATAGCTGTCTCCCGGGTAGTAGAGGGTTCTGTTGACCATGACGCCGGTATTTTGAATCAAGGGAATGCTCCGGTGAATCTCCTCGTGCAAGTCGCCGGAAAAATCTAGTTCAAAGCCCGACACCTCGAAGTGATCGCCGTGGTAAACGACCTGGACGGGAAGCTGGCCCAGTTTTTGAGCGACCTCAGCGGGGCCAAAAATTTGGGCGTCTGGGTTTTCGAGCAAGATTTTTTGAATGTGCGGCAAGTAGCTGTGGTCTTCGTGAATATGGGTGAGACAAATTGCTACAACATTCTTGAAATCTGGAATCTGGCTTGAATAATTACCCGGGTCAATAACGACGATTTTCGAATCGATTTCTATCGACAAAAGTGCATGGTCAAACTTGGTTATTTTCATCTCGACTCCTCGGCTTCAGTCTATGTTTATCTAATTGAAAGTTAGGAAGTGTCGATGAAGCCACTCGGAATTATTGTGAACCCCAAGGCAAATCGCGGAAAAGCAGCGATTATCGGCGAGCAGGTATTTGAGGCATTCGCAAAAGCGGGCATCGCCGTAATCAATCTGTCTGCCGCAACGGCTCTAGAGGCGAAGAAAAAAGCTGAGGAATTGATTCGGCTTCAAGAAATATCGGCATTAGTTGCAGTCGGCGGGGACGGAACAACTCAGCTCTGCGCTGGAATAGCGGTTCCGAATCAAATACCACTGGGCATAGTCCCGGCGGGGTCCGGGAACGATCAAGCTCGCGAACTGAACATCGACCCGACTAACATTCCGGCAGCGGTCAAGAACATCCTGGATTCGCTTGACTCCCCAAAAAGAGTCGACGCGATGAAGGTCAGCGTTTCCGGGAAGGAAATTTGGTCGATCGGCTCAATTTCAGCTGGCTTTGATGCCCTATGCGCCACACGGGCCAATTCGCTCCGCTGGCCCAAGGGGTCCAATAGCTACATCGCCGCACTGTTGCTTGAACTTCCGTCTTTCAAGGCCATTGAATACCACCTAGATGTTGACGGCGAGAAGCGCGTGATTGAGGCGATGTTGTGCGGGGTGGCGAATGTGAAAAACTTTGGCGGCGGCATGATGATCTCACCAAACTCCGACATCACCGATGGTCAGCTGGAAGTTTTTATTCTGCACAAGGTTTCAAGAGCAAGACTGCTTCGTATTTTCCCCACGGTATACAAGGGCAAACACCTGAGGTTTCCAGAGGTTGAAATCTTCAAGGCCAAGTCAATAAAAATTAGCAATGATAACTACCCGGTGACCTGTGACGGAGAGCTTGTTGGCAAGGCCCCATTCTCCACGGAGGTCCATCCAGGAGCTCTTCGGCTGCTCAGCAGATAGATTGCCAATAGGGGGTATTTATGGCAGACTTCTCAAGTTGCGAACGGCTCCATCGTTTAGCGGCCCAGGACGCTGCCCTCTCACGGCAGTAGCGCGGGTTCGAATCCCGCTGGAGTCACAAATTCTCGCTTCCAATGATTAATAATCTTGGGAGCGAGTTTTTTTGTTAGCGCCATCTTTTCGAGTAGCTGGTTGCCAGAGCGATAAACACTGCGGGCACGAGCGCAGCCGCATTTAGCCCCCCGAAGGTAAACACAGTCAAGATGATGCCCGATATTGCGCCACCAAAGGCCCCCGAGAGATTCATCAGCGAGTCGCTAAACCCCTGGACCTTGCTGCGCTGGCCGGTGGCAAGAGTTTCACTTAGCAACGCGCTAGCTGCAATCGTGGAAGCCGACCAGCCAACACCTAGCAAGAAGAGCCCCAAAACTACGGCGTAAAACTCTGACTGCCAAAATCCCGAAACGGCCAGTGAGGTCAAGGAAATAAACTGCCCGGTTATCACAATTCTGATTGCGCCGAATTTGTCAGTTAGCCAGCCGAAAACTGGCGCTAAAGAATACATGCCGGCGACGTGCAGCGATATCGTGAACCCCACGTCCGCTAGCGAGTGGCCCTCGGCGTTTAGGTGGGCCGGGGTCATCGACATCACTGAAACCATAATCATGTGGCTGAGTGCAATTGTCAGCACAGCATATCCGGCAAGCGGGAACTCTCGAACAACTTCCAAGGCGTCTTTGAGGCTCGCGTTTTTTTGCTTCGGGTCTAAGCCAGCGATGTCGCGAGCAACAATCAGAGGGTCCGGATGGAGCCCGAACCAGAAAACCAGAGTTGAGCTCAATTGAGCGGCGATGGTAAACAAGAAGGGGCCTGCCAAATGCGGCATTCCGAGCCAAAGGCCAAGTGTTTCACCAGGTGCGATCAGGTTAGGCCCAATCACCGCGCCAAGGGTAGTGGCCCAGACCACCAGTGATAAGTCCCTTCCCTTTGGCTTGCCGGTTGGGATGTCTGCCGCCGCGAAGCGGGCCTGCAGCGAAACTGCTGAACCAGCACCTAAAAACAACAGTGCAACAATTTCGACTGGAAAAGATTGTGTGTAGGTGGCCAAAATCATCATCGCGGCGCCCAAGATGGCCAAAAACGCGCCGAAGGCCAAGGAGACCCGGCGACCCCGCTTAAAAGCAAGGTTTGCAAGAGGGATTGCTATCGCTGCGGAACCCAGAGTGCTCAGGGTTGCAGCCGCGCCAGACCATGCGGTGGTTCCAGACAGTTCCACTGCTAGAAGAGCGCCAACTGACAGCGTTGCTCCCAGACCGAAGCCACCCAGAGCTTGACCAAGGGAAAGAACCTTCACGGTTCTTTTCTGGAGGGCGATAAGTTGCTGTCCGGTAAAGTCCTGCACCATCAAAGATTAGCCCTTTGCGATAAAGTAAGTATCTACGCAATCGCGAGGTGATTTAGGTGTCTAGTAAGCCATTGACTTTGGCAGAGAAACTGTGGCGAGACCACTTGGTTTTGAAGGGTGAAAACGGTGCTCCGGATCTTTTATATATTGATCTGCATCTGATTCATGAAGTAACCAGCCCGCAGGCTTTTGATGGCCTTCGCCTGGCCGGACGTGATGTCAGGCGCAGAGACCTGACAATCGCCACTGAGGATCACAACACCCCGACGCAGGACATTCACCTACCAATTGTGGATGCCACCTCTAGGGCACAGGTTCAGGCCCTCAGGGACAACACTCGAGAGTTCGATATTCGAATTCACTCGCTCGGCGATAAAAACCAAGGCATAGTTCACGTTGTTGGCCCGCAGTTGGGTCTCACTATGCCGGGACTTACCGTTGTTTGCGGTGATTCGCACACTTCAACTCACGGCGCCTTTGGGGCACTAGCTATGGGAATTGGAACAAGCGAAGTCGAGCACGTTTTGGCAACCCAAACTTTGCCGTTGCAGCGATTTAAGACCATGGCTATAAATGTCGAGGGCACACTTCGTAAAGGCGTTAGCGCTAAAGACATTATTCTGGCCGTCATTTCCAAGATCTCGACTGGCGGTGGCCAAGGTTACGTTCTTGAGTATCGCGGAAGTGCGATTAGGGCATTGTCTATGGAGGGTCGCATGACCATCTGCAACATGTCGATTGAGGCAGGCGCTAGGGCTGGAATAATCGCGCCAGATCAAATTACTTTTGACTATCTCAAAGACAAGCCACACGCACCTCAAGGAGCAGATTGGGATCAGGCGCTCAAGGACTGGAGCGAACTGACAACCGATCACGATGCAGTTTTTGATGCGGAAGTCTTTATTGATGCCGACACCTTGGATCCTTTTGTAACCTGGGGAACGAATCCTGGTCAGGGCGTCTCACTCATGGACAGCATTCCAGACCCGGACAGCTTTGATGATCCGAGTCAAAAGGCTGCCGCAATAAAGGCTCTGGCCTACATGGATCTCAAGGCCGGAACAAAGATGAAAGACATTGCGGTTGACACAGTCTTTTTGGGCTCCTGCACGAACGCAAGAATCGAAGACCTTCGGGCAGCAGCAGACATTATTCGCGGCCAGGTGATGGCTCCAGGGATACGCATGATGGTGGTCCCCGGCTCTCAAAAGGTGAGGCTTCAGGCTGAAGAAGAGGGCTTAGACAAAGTTTTCGTTGATTTTGGAGCAGACTGGCGATTTGCCGGTTGCTCAATGTGTTTAGGCATGAACCCGGATCAGCTTGCGCCGGGGGAGCGCGCAGCTTCCACTTCGAACCGAAACTTTGAAGGCCGGCAAGGCAAAGGCGCAAGAACCCACCTGGTTTCCCCAATGGTGGCTGCGGCAACTGCAATCAGAGGGACACTTTCTGCCCCTTCAGACTTGGAGCAGTAATGGAAAAAGTTACTCAGTTCACCGGCACCGGCATGCCTCTAAAAATAAGCAACGTTGATACTGACCAAATAATCCCTGCGGTTTTCTTGAAGCGAATAACCAAGACTGGATTCGAAGACGGGCTGTTTGCGAATTGGCGGCAGAACCCTGATTTTGTTCTAAATAACCCGAGTTTCCAAGGCGCCGAAGTCCTTGTTGCCGGATCCGATTTTGGAACCGGCTCTTCAAGAGAGCACGCAGTTTGGGCGCTCAGGGACTATGGCTTCAAGGCGGTTTTTAGCTCCAAATTCGCGGACATATTTCTTGGAAACTCCGGTAAGCAGGGTTTAATCGCTGGAGTCATAACCGATGCCGACACGGAAACCCTCTGGGAGCAGATTGATGCAGACCCCGCTGCCAAAATAACCGTAGACCTCCCAAGCCAAGAAATTCGAGTGAACGATGTCGTGATTCGATTTGGGATCGACGAATATACTAAGTGGCGTCTGACCGAGGGGCTTGACGATATCGGAATAACCCTCCAGAGTGAAGATGCGATAGCGGCCTACGAGGCCAAAAGAGAGTCCTGGAAACCCAAGACTCTGCCAGCCAAGGGAGTTTGATTGAGCCTGATTAGGATCGAGGGCGGCAAGCCACTCAAAGGCAGAGTCGACCTAAAGGGCGCCAAAAACCTGGTGACCAAGGCCATGGTCGCAGCACTGCTGGGCGAAACTCCTTCGACGCTTTTGGACGTTCCTCATATTTCCGACGTAGACGTTGTTGAAAGACTTCTAAACCTTCATGGCGTGACAATCACTCATGATCCTAAAACTGGTGACATGACACTGGACCCCTCCAATGTTGAGCAGGCAAGAATCGTGGACATTGATGCTCACGCCGGGTCATCCAGAATTCCCATTCTGTTTTGTGGCCCACTTCTTCATCGCCTTGGCGAGGCCTTCATTCCGGGCCTTGGCGGCTGCGAGATTGGCGACCGACCAGTTGATTTTCACTTTGACGTTCTTCGGCAGTTCGGCGCTGTTATTGAGAAGCTGCCTACCGGCACTCGACTCAGTGCTCCAGACGGGCTAGTAGCGGCAAAAATAAATCTTCCTTATCCATCGGTCGGTGCCACCGAGCAGGTTCTTCTCTCGGCAACAACGGCAAAGGGCCTAACAGAACTTCGCGGCGCAGCTATCGAGCCCGAGATCATCGACCTGATAGCGATTTTGCAAAAGATGGGCGCAATCATTTCGGTTGATACCGATCGCGTTATACGGATCGAGGGCGTAAAGCAGCTCAAGGGATATACCCATAAAGCATTGTTTGACCGAAATGAAGCCGCTTCTTGGGCGGCCGCAGCGCTTGCCACGAAGGGTGATATCTTCGTCGGCGGTGCGAAGCAAATTGAAATGATGACTTTTCTAAACACCTACCGAAAAGTAGGTGGCGAGTTTGAGATTGAACCTGCGGGAATTCGTTTTTATCACCCCGGCTCAGAACTGCAGCCAGTAGTGATTGAAACCGATGTTCATCCTGGATTCATGACTGACTGGCAACAGCCTCTGGTGGTAGCCCTCACCCAGGCTCAAGGTCTGTCTATCGTGCACGAGACGGTTTATGAAAACCGATTTGGATTCACCGAGGCGCTTGTCAAAATGGGTGCCCAAATCCAGATTTATCGGGAGTGCTTGGGGGGTAACCCGTGCCGTTTTGGTCAGCGAAACTTTAACCACTCTGCGGTCATCTCCGGTCCAACTCCATTGCGTGGCGCGGACATTCGGGTTCCAGACTTACGCGGTGGCTTCTCTCACGTTGTTGCCGCATTGGCCGCCGAAGGAACCTCCAATGTTTCAAACGTTCAATTGATTTCAAGGGGCTATGAGCGCTTTATCGACAAGCTTCAAGATCTCGGGGCCGACTTTCAGATTGAAGGTTGAAAAAAATGACGGCATCATCGGCATCGAAAAGGTTTGAAGACCAGAGAAGCTGGCTGTTCAGATTGGTAGCCGGTCTTATGGCTCCCGTGCTTCGATTGTTTTTCAATATAAAAACCACAGGCTTGGAGAACTTGCCTAAGGGTGGATATATTTTGGTCGGGAACCACGTCAGCTACTTGGATCCATTCGCTTTTGCCTACTCCGTTTACATACACATGAAGCGAGTTCCTCATTACCTAGCCAAAGAGTCGCTATTTCGGATCCCCATTGTTGGAAAAATTCTTCCCAAAGTCGGTCAGATCCCCGTTTATCGTGGTGGTAAGTCCAACGAGGAGCCTCTTCGAGTGGCCAAAGAGTACCTGGCCGCAGGACAGGTTGTCATAGTGTTCCCGGAGGGCACATTGACCAGGGATCCGGATCTATGGCCAATGCGCGGTAAAAGCGGCGCTATTAGGCTCGCACTCGAGCTTGGCCTACCCGTCGTGCCGGCTGCGCACTGGGGTGTAGAAAAAGTGCTTGGCAATTACTCCAAGAAGTTTCGACCAAACCCTTTTCATACGGTTCGAGTGAAAATCGGCATGCCGATCTATTTCGAGAAGCCAAAAAAAGACGCCCTGACCGCAAAAGAAATGGGCGATGCTACTGACAAGATTATGCGAGAGGTTGCGAAGCTTGTCGGTGAAATGCGAGGCGAAACTCCTCCCGAAAAGCTGTGGGACCCAAACGATAAAGGCCAGACCCAAACTGGGAATTTTAGAAAAGACATAAAGTGAAAATCGCAGTTATGGGTGCAGGTAGTTGGGGCACGACTGTGGCCAAGGTCATTGCCGATGGTGGCAACGATGTGGTGCTTTGGTCGAGACGCCAGGATCTCGCCGATGAGATTAATAAAACTTCTAGAAACGGTGACTACCTTCCGGGCGTTGATTTACCCAAGACGCTGACTGCCACCTCGGACCTGCAAGCCGCTCTGGCGAATGCCACTCAGGTTTACATAGCTATTCCATCTCAGTCGCTCCGTGAGACCTTGGGTCAGTGGAAAGAGCTGATTCCTAAGAGTGCAACCGTAATTAGCCTTATGAAGGGGCTAGAGCAGTCCACGGGTGCACGCATGAGTGAAGTTATTCATCAGGCTACAAATGTGCCCGCATCACAAATAGCGGTGCTTTCGGGTCCTAACTTGGCTCTCGAAATCGCGCGTAGAGATCCTGCGGCAGCTGTCTGCGCCTGCGAGGATCAAGATCGCGCGATTGAAGTTGCACAGGTTTGCTCAAACCAGTACTTCACAGTGTTTACCAATCAGGACCTGGTTGGTACCGAACTCGGCGGTGTTCTGAAGAACCTAATTGCAGTAGCTATCGGAATTGTGAGCGGCTTGGGTTATGGCCAAAACACAAAGGCGTCAATTATGACCAGGGGTCTAAGCGAAATAACAAACTTTGCGATTGAGCACGGCGCGAGGAGGAGAACCATGTTCGGCCTTGCCGGCCTGGGTGACCTTATTGCAACGAGTGAGTCGAATCTTTCACGGAACTTTAGAGCGGGGGAGATGCTAGGTAAGGGCTACAGCAAGCCCGAAGTACTGCGTCGCATGGAGCAAACCGCTGAAGGCCTAAGTTCGGTGGAGCCAGTTTTAGAGATTGCACAGAGGCTGGGTATAGACATGCCAATAGTGCAGCAGGTCAGCGACGTACTAAACGGGGTCATGAAGCCGACTGATTTTGGTCAGCACCTGAACCTTGCCGACGAAATTGAAATGGAGTTCTAATGCAACGCATAGCCCTAATTTATGGAGGAGAATCAAGCGAGCATTCAGTCTCCTGCGTGACAGCACTGGGTGTATTTACAGCCATCGATTCGACAAAGTATGAGATTATCCCGATTGGAATTACCAAAACTGGGCGCTTCGTTCTGGAGCCGGTAAACCAAGAATGGCGACTCGAGGACTTTCCCGAAGTAAGCGAGGACTCACCGGAATTATTGCTGCCACTTGGCGGCGGCGAACTTCGAATGACCTCAGGTATTTCTCTTGGAAAAATTCACTTGGCATTTCCAGTTCTTCATGGTCCAAATGGAGAGGATGGCTCGATTCAGGGCCTGCTCCAGCTTTGCAAGATTCCATACGTGGGCAATGGCGTGATGGCTTCAGCATTGGCAATGGATAAAGTTCAGGCCAAGGCTCTTTTCCGCGATGTCGGATTAGAGGTTGCCTCGGAGCAGGTAATCACTCGCGATCAGTGGGAAGAGTCAAAAAGCACCTGTTTGGCCCGCGCCAAAAAGATTCTGAAGCCGGACGCCTTTGTTAAGCCTTCCAGGTCCGGTTCTTCGGTGGGCGTGAGCCTTGTCTTGAAGGAAAAAGACCTTGAGGCGGCTATTGAGTTGGCTTTGAGCCACGATCAAACCGCAATGGTGGAGAGACGAGTTTTGGGTCGAGAGATCGAATGTTCGGTTCTAGAAATGCCAAACGGCGACCTGCAGGTATCGAAGGCTGGCGAGATTCTTGTAACCGGTAGGCCTTTTTATGATTACGAAGCGAAATACCTGGGAGCTGGAGCGGAGCTCGTAATCCCCGCGAAACTATCCGCCAAAGACTCATCAGCACTTGCGAAGGCTGCGATGGCCGCTTTTCGAGCTCTTGGCTGCAAGGGGCTTGCGAGAACCGATTTCTTTCTAACCAAAAAAGGTTGGGTTATTACCGAGGTGAACACCATGCCGGGGTTCACTCCAATTTCAATGTATCCGTTGTTATTTGAGGCCAGTGGAATCAATTATCAGGAACTGGTTGAGATTCTGATTCAAAATGGTTTCGGTGAACAAGAGCTAACTGAAGAGGCGGCTGATTAGTCGACCAGCGTGGTGCAGACCTTTGTTCTTGGCAAGACGCTCATTGCTTGAGATAGGCCTTCGAGTGTGCTTATTCCGCTGGCAACCTCAGAATCAACTATGACTTCTACTGCCGGGAAAGTGGCGTAGGAAATAAATCTATATTTGGGTGCGTCACTTTCATCCACCAACCAGTCCGTTGTACCCGCGGTTACGCAAGGTAGCGTCGAGACTTCGACTGTCTCCAGCCCGCAACGAAGCAGAACAGCTGCGGGATTTCCCCAGGCGGCCGTGGCTTGAGCATTGGTGTAGCGGAGTTGATTTTCTCCGAGCATGTCCGGCAGTCGCACGCTTACATCTGCACAATTTGGATTATTTGAGTCTTCCGCGGCCTCAAGATTGACCGCTTGTGTGCAACCGGAAAGTAAAACCAACAAAAACATCGAGATAGTAAATGTGCGCATTGAAATAAGGCTAGCGTTGCTCTGTGAATAATGACGGCCAAAAGATTATTGAGATCGGCGAGACCGAAGCTCTTAGACGAGCACTGAGCGTTTTCAAGCCGGTTGCCACAACACTTATTGGCCCGGGCGATGATGCTGCGGTTATCAGCGTTAGTGATTCCCGGGTGGTTATTACAACCGACACCATGGTTCAGGATCATGATTTTAGGCTTGAGTGGTCTTCTGGCTTTGACATTGGCTACAAGGCGGTCACCAGCAATGTTGCGGACTTAGTTGCGATGGGAGCTGCACCAAGGGCGCTAACTGTCGCACTGGTAGTCACCAAAGAAACCCCTCAGGCCTGGCTCGAGGATTTTGCCTCCGGACTGCAGTCAGCATGTGACCGGCATGCTCCGGAATGTCAGATTGTCGGGGGAGACCTTGCATCCGGCGAGCAAATAGTAATTGCGATCGCCGCCCACGGAGACCTCGAGTCCAGACAGCCGATACTGCGCTCAACGGCCGAAGTGGGCGACCTAATCGTTATTGCTGGAACGCTAGGGAAGGCCGCATGCGGACTTGCATTACTTAGCTCCAATGATGAAACCTTGTCGGCCAGCTATCCGGAACTTGTGAGTATTCAGCTTCGACCAGTGCCAGATTTCGCGCTGGGCCTGGAGTTGGCAGCTGTGGCATCATCGATGCTCGACGTGTCAGACGGATTATCTCTAGACGCCGGGAGACTCGCGTCTAGTTCAAATGTCAGCATGAACATAAAAAAAGAGCTACTTGAGGGCTACGCGGCAATTCTCGAGCAAGCGGCACAATCTATCAACTCTCGAGATTCTGAAGCTCCACCGGTTTCTGAGTGGGACTGGATTCTGCACGGGGGTGAAGACCATTGCTTCCTGGCTACCGTCTCACCGACGGCCGCGTTACCTCGCGGCACAAAGGTCATTGGCGAGGTGATAGCCAAGGGCGATAGCGACGTTTATCTAAGTGGTCAACCGTTGAGCCCAAAGGGCTGGGATTCCGTTACCGGATAGCGTCTAGGCGTGAAGCTCTGAATTGAGAGAAACCCCAACGCCTTGACGGGCAATTGCCTCCACCGCGCCATTTAGAGAGTTTCTTCTAAACAGTAGGCCAGGTAGGCCGCTTAGCTCAGCGGCCTTCACGGTTTCGGTTTTACCCCCAACTATCAAAATCACTTTGGTGCCCGCCGTCACATAAAGGCCGGCCTCCACGATCGAGTCGTCTCCAATGGAGATTCCGATTCCAGAATTTGCTCCAAGTAGTGCTCGTTCGCCAATGGAAATTCGGTGGCTACCTCCACCAGACAGAGTTCCCATAATCGATGCTCCACCGCCAACATCGGAGCCATCGCCAACAATAACCCCCTGCGAAATTCGACCCTCCACCATAGAAGCGCCGAGGGTTCCAGCGTTGAAGTTCACGAAGCCTTCGTGCATCACTGTGGTGCCCGGAGCTAAATGAGCGCCGAGCCTAACGCGGTTGGCATCTGCTATTCGGACCTTTTTTGGGACCACGTAGTCCACCAGTCGCGGGAACTTATCGATGGAGTGAGCAATCACTCCGTGGCGCCGTAACTCGAGCGTCCTTGCCTCAAAGTCGGCTAGGTCCATGACACCGAAATTTGTAAAGGCGACGATCGGCAAGTTCGGTATAAGCCCTTCCAGGTTGATCGAGTTGGGCCTACAAGGAGCTTGGACAATAGGTGCAAACGAAGGTAAGCATCGGCAGTTGACTCAACGGGGTTGGTTAGATCTACTTCAACTCGAATAACCTCAAGGGTTAGATTACGAAGCTCATCTGGACCGGCTTTCTGGTCCAATTCCTTCGGCGGAAACCACTGCTGGTCCGACATCGGTGCCTCACCGAGGCAAGGTTCCGGAAACCAGACGTCAAGCACTGCCCCGCTCGGGGACTTAGAGGCCAGACCGTGTCCCCAGGCCTTTTGGTTAATTTGCACATCACTCATTGCAACCAGAATACAGGTAGCCTTAATCACATGTCAGCCTTAGACCCTACTCAGACGCTTGTCGAGCTCACCATGGCAATTTGCGATATCGAGTCAGTCTCGTCCAATGAAGCAAAGCTTGCCGATGAGATCGAGCAGGTTTTGACCACGGCCTCGCATTTATCGATTACACGCGATGGCAACGCGGTGGTGGCAAGGACCAATCTAAACCGAGACACTCGAGTCATCATCGCCGGCCACATCGACACCGTGCCCGTGGCAGATAACCTGCCCTCAAAGCTTCATCATTTTGAGCGGGAGCAAGTGATTTTTGGCCGTGGAACAGTAGACATGAAGGGCGGCATTGCAGTTATGTTGAAGCTTGCGGTCGAACTCCAGCAGCCCAAATTCGATGTCACTTGGGTTTTTTATGACAACGAAGAAGTGGCTGCTGACCTTAATGGGCTTGGACGACTTTCTAGGAATCATCCGGAACTACTGACCGGAGAGTTCGCGGTGTTGTGTGAACCCACCAGCGCAATGGTCGAGGGAGGGTGCAACGGCACGGTTCGAGTTGAAGTTAGAACCGTTGGCGTCAAGGCTCACTCCGCAAGACCTTGGATGGGTAAAAACGCAATTCATGCACTCGCGCACTCGCTAAACATCTTGAACGACTACCAACCAGCAACGATCACCGTCGATGGGCTTGCTTACAAAGAAAGCTTGAGTGCGGTGTTAGTCAGCGGTGGCATTGCGACCAACGTGATTCCCGATGCCGCTGTGCTGACCGTGAACTATCGCTTCGCACCGGATAAGTCTGCCGCCGAAGCAATTGCGCACCTTGAAATCCTGTTTAAGGGCTTTGAGGTTGTTGTCACAGATCAGGCAGAAGGTGCCAAGCCCGGCTTGAACCTGCCAGTAGCTCTTGATTTCATTGCTGCCATCGGCGCAGAGGTTAGGCCGAAGTATGGCTGGACCGATGTTGCAAGGTTTTCGGCCATGGGAATTCCCGCGGTGAACTACGGCCCGGGAGATCCTTCATTGGCTCATGCGGACAACGAAAATGTGCCGGTTGGTCACCTTGTTGATACAGAGGCCGGACTTAGGGCCTGGCTCAGCCATTAGATAAATTGGCGCTTCGGTGAGAAGTCTGGGATAATTATGACTTCTAAGACGAATCCAAGGAGTCCAACCTCATGGCAGCAATGAAGCCTCGCACCGGTGATGGACCTATGGAAGCAGAACGCGAGACAAGGGGACTAATCGTCCTAAGGGTTCCGCTTGAAGGCGGCGGCCGGCTCGTTGTCTCAGTAAATGACACCGAGGCGAAAGAACTTTTTAAAGTCCTAGAGTCCGTAGTTAAGAAATAGCCCCTGGTCTTCTAACGGCAACCAGTAAGCCATCCCCAAGCATCGAGATGCTTGAGATAAATTCTTCGGATTCTTCAAACACCCTGACTACCGCGCGCATAGCCGATGTCTCATCGTCTCGAAGCGCAGGGTTCGGAACCCTGTCACGCCATAGAGCGTGAGAGATGACAATTGCACCCGAAGGTCTTACCAGTCCAATGGCGTGAGGCAAAAGCTGTTCTAGATCAAAAGGCTCAATGTCCAAAAACACTAGGTCGTACGCGGCCTCTGTCATGTTTGCCATGACGGCCGCGGCCCTCCCCGTGATAACCCTTGCTCTACTTGCCGGGACATTGGCTAATTGAAAGTTGGTTCGAGCCTGATTTTGATACTCGGGCTCATCATCGATAGTGGTTAGAGTGCTGGTTTCTGATGCACTCAATAACCACAGGCCGGATACTCCAGCACCGGTTCCGGCCTCCACTATGTTTTTCGCGGAGAGCATCGCTGCAATGGATGCGAGCCCCGCACCGGTTGCAGGCGTCACCGACTCAACGCCGAGCTGCTCAGCGCTGTTTCGGGCAACAGAAATGTGATCGGGTTCGCGGTTGAAATTCTCCGCGTATTTCCAGCTTGAAATCTTGTCTATCATCTTGGTCCCAAGCATAGGTTGCCATGTGTAAAAAGGATGGATTGGTTAGTTGTAAACTCATTTTCATGTTTGGTCTTAGTGCTGAGAAGCTGCTGCTGCTAGCTCTCCTTGCGGTCCTAATCTTGGGACCTGAGCGCCTGCCCTACTATGCCAAGCAGTTGGGTGAGTGGGCTCGTAAAGGTAAGCGAATGGTCGACAATGCCCAAGTCCAAATGAAATCTGAGCTGGGCGAAGGTTTCGAAGACATGGACTGGAAGAAGCTAGACCCGCGGCAGTATGACCCAAGGCGAATTGTCCGAGAAGCACTGATGGAAGAAAAGAAAAGACCGGCTAACGCGGCCGAAACTCTGAATAGAGCCAAACCACCTCAAAAGCCACTTGAATTTGGAGAGTCTCCACCGTTCGACCAGGAATCTACCTAGAGCTTCCCCATCCACCTGACCATTTTGGTCATGATTGGCGCTAGCCGCAGATACTGCCTTGCTCTGGTTGGCAGTTTTATTGGAAAGTTATTGCTGACCCCAATTGTTCGGGATTCGGTGAATCTCAAAAGTCCTTGGGGTCCAGAACGTCGCCCCATCCCAGACTGCTTCATACCGCCCATTGGTGCTGCCATGGAGGCCATCGTGGCTCGATAGCCCTCGTTTATGTTCACTGACCCGGCCATGAGCTTAGAGGCGACCTGAAGTGCTTGTTTGCGATTCCCGACTACCGAAGCGTTCAGGCCATATTCACTGGCATTCGAGAGTTCAATTGCCTGATCCAGGCCCTCGTAACCCACGAGAGCAATTACCGGACCAAAAACTTCCTTGTGGAGAATCTCAGCACCTTGTGGAATCTGGGTGATGACAGTTGGCGCATAGAAATTCGGCCCGAGATCCAGCAGGGCACGTCCGCCTGTAAGCACGACCGCCCCTTCTTGCTTGGCTCGATCCACGAAGCCAGAAACTCTCTCGAGTTGAGCAGACGATGTAAGGGCGCCTAGGTCGAAGTCGAATTTATTCGAGCTACCCAATTTCAAAGACTCGACCCTGCGCTTCAGGACTAGCTCGAACTTTTGAAGATCATGGTTTGAAACATACAGCCGTTCGATGGCCACACAGAGTTGGCCGCTATTTCCAAAAGCTCCGCCAATTGCGATTTCCGCAGCTTTTTCCAAGTCTGCACCGGGCAGAACAATCATGGGGTTCTTACCGCCGAGCTCTAGGGAATAGCCCACAAGTCTGGAAGCTGCTCTTGCTGCAACTAATTTTCCGGTCGCGGTGGATCCGGTGAAGGCTACGAAGTCGGCATGATCGGTTACTGCATTGCCCACTTCGGTCGCATCCCCGTGGACCACTTGCCAGATGTCCTCCGGTATTCCCGCTTCAACACTCAAGTCCCTTGCTAACTGGACTGTTTTTGCGGTCTGGTTGTCGGCTTTTTGAACAACTGCGTTACCAGCCATGAGCGCTGGGATAACATCCATCATTGTCAGTGCGAGCGGGTAGTTCCAGGGGGTAATGATTCCAACCACACCCACTGGAGAGGGTTCTACAAAAGCACTAATCATGAACGGCACTCCAGCGCGAACGCGCTTTCGACGCATGAGACTCGAAACAGTCTTTGCGTAGTAAGCGACGGCACCAAGAGCACCCGTAAGCTCCTCGAACGCATGAGCCTTGGACTTACCGGTTTCTTTTTGAAGTAGGTCAAGAATTTGCTCTTCACGTTCCACCAGTAGTCCAGCAATTTTGCTGGCGATCCCAGCACGCTCTTTGGCACTTCGATTGGCCCATTCAACCTGAGCATCCCGGCCCGCTTGAAACTTTAGGGCCACTTCTGTTTTTGAGTGCGCGGCAATTTCGTGGAGCTTATTTCCCGTAAGTGGGTCGATAACGCTAATGGTTTTCATGCCAACACCTAACTCGGGGTTATCTTCAAAGATTTCCCAGCAAGTCCGCGTGGGGAATCCATTAGTAGTTTTGCAATTCTTGTAATCTCTACGGCTGCAGGATCGGCCGGGTCAGAAACCACAATAGGCAGCTGGTTATCGGCGGATATCCGGAGGTCCTGACTGATAGGAATTTTGCCCATCAGCTGCACTTGTTTTCCACTTATCTCGGTGAGTCTCGCGGCAACAGCATCGCCACCTCCAGACCCAAAAATCTCAATCGGCCCGTTCTCTGATGGGAGATAACTCATATTCTCAATGACACCAAGAATCTCTTGACCAGTTTGTAGGCCGATTGCACCGGATCTTTCGGCGACGATAGCCGCAGTGTGCTGAGGTGTTGTAACAACAAGCGTTTTAGCCTTGGACAGCAATTGCCCAAGGCTGATAGCAACGTCACCGGTACCTGGCGGCAGGTCAACCAGCAAGAAATCAAGGTCTCCCCAAAACACATCGGTTAAGAATTGCTCCACGGCTCTGTGAAGCATGGGACCGCGCCATGCCACCGGTTGGTTGTCCTTCACGAAAAAGCCAATCGATATAACCTTCACGTCGTGCGCTATGGGAGGCAGCATGAGGTTTTCGACCTGGGTTGGGCTTTGGTTTACACCAATCAACTGCGGAACTGAATAACCAAAAATATCCGCGTCGAGGAGGCCCACTTTTTGACCAAGGCCGGCAAGGGCAACCGCGAGGTTCACCGTCAAAGTCGATTTGCCAACTCCGCCTTTGCCGCTCGAGACGAAAATCACGCGAGTGAGATTATCTTTATCCGCGAAGGGATTGTACTTTGGAGGCTTGTCTCCGCGCAGTTTTAGAGTCAGGGCTTTGCGTTCGTCGTTGGTCATCGTGGTCATTTCGACCTCGACGTTTTTGAAGACCGCTGCGAGCGCCTCATTGACGTCGCGCTCGATGGATTGCGCTGCTGGACAACCAACAATTGTGAGCTTTATCTGAACCGAAACTGAATCCTCGGTCTCTTGGATCGGACCCACCATATCAAGTTCGGTGATTGGCCGGCGAAGCTCAGGGTCAATGACTCCGGCTAGCGCCGCTAAAGCGCGTTGGCTCATTTGGATTTCTTGCCAGGTTTTTTGTCTTCACGCAATTGCTCGAGCAGCTCCTTCATTGCGTCTCGGATCTCGTCTCTAACAAAGTCTTTAGTTGCCACTTCATCAACCGCTAGCGCTAGGGCTGCTACCTCCCGGGTCAAGTACTCGGTGTCAGCAAGGGTCCGCTCGGCGCGCTGTCGGTCCTGCTCGAACTTAACGCGGTCCCTGTCATCCTGTCGGTTCTGGGCCAGCAGGATCAGCGGTGCTGCGTAAGAGGCCTGCAACGATAAAAGCAAAGTCAGGAGAGTGAAGTTCAGTGCCCGCGGGTCGAACTGGGCCCCCTGGGGTGCCAAAGTGTTCCAGCTCAGCCAGAGCGCCACGAAGACCGTCATGAAAATCAGGAACGCGCCTGTACCCATAGCACGCGCGAACCTTTCGGAAACGCGTCCAACCGTCTCTTGCGAGATGTTCGGAATCCGGAACCGGGTCCGACGAGTCATCGGCTTCTCGAGCACTGATCTGTTTCTAGCCATCAGCGCTCTTCCTCACTTCGCCAGTCGTCAGGAAGCAGGTGGTCCAAAACATCGTCTACTGTCACAACCCCGACAAGTCGCTTTTCATCGTCGGTGACCGGCAAGGCTACTAGATCGTAACTTGCGAGATATCGGTGAATCTGAGCAATTGGAGTGTCCAGTGCCACTGGTTCTTGCTCGGTGTCCAAGATCGACCCAAGGCGCTCATGAGGCGGGTATCGCAAGAGCTTTTGGAAATGCACGACGCCCAAATAGCGTCCAGTTGGGGCTTCGTAAGGTGGGAGAGTTACGAATACTTGGGCTGCCAAGACTGGCTCGACTTCTTTTCGCCTAACTAGGGCCATTGCCTGAGCAATTGTGGTGTCGGCGGCGCAGATTATCGCCTCCGGAGTCATCATTCCGCCGGCGGTATAAGGCTCGTACTGCAAGAGCTGCCTTATGTCATCCGCTTCTTCATCGTCCATGAGACCCAGGAGCGTTTCTGCGCGCTCCGGGGATAGATTTGCCATCAGGTCGGCCGCATCATCCGGCCCCATTAGATCAAGAACTTCGGCCGCTCGCGCGTCATCAAGATCGTTAATGATCTCCAGTTGTTCCTCTTCGGGAAGCTCTTCCAGTAGATCAGCCAAGCGTTCGTCATCCAGCTCGTCCGCAAGGGCTAGCATTCGGTGTTCAGGTAGATCCAACACTGCGGTGGCAAGGTCAGCCGGGCGAAGGTCGGCCACCGTCGAAAGCAGCTGCCGGGCATCTTGGTCGGCTGGGTTCTCTCGGTTTTCAGCGACTTCCTGCCACTGAACGAACATGGTGGGACCCTTAGCAAAGGGTATGGCCGAATTCTTTTTTTGCTTTCTCACAAACAATTCGGACAAAACCCAATCGCCGCGCTTACCTTGTTCAATTGCAAAGTCTTCGATGCTTGCCAGACCGGCCCCATCGAGCAAGGTGACTTTCCGGCCAAGCATCTGGGCAATTGCCCTAACTTCTTGACCGCGCATGGTGAAACGGCGAAGGTCTATTAGGCCGTTGGTTATTAGCTGGCCCGGAGCGATTGCTGTGACTCGTGCAATTGGCAGAAAGACTCTTCTTCTGCCAGAGATTTCAATGATGAAGCCGGTGGCTCGCGGTGGAAGGGTGGTTCGGTATGCCATCAGCACGTCGATTACCTTGCCAACTCGGTCTCCCTGAGGGTCAAAAACACCACAGCCCACCAATCTGGCTACGAAGACTCTGGTTGCGCTCATAGAGATAACCTTATGCGGACATGCCTAATCCTGAAAGGCTTCTTGAATGTCTGATGCCAGAAAAAGCTCCAAAAAAAACAACTCTGCTCTCTCGATCCCTCGCGGACACAGCCTGGGCGAATTTCGAACCCACACCGAGGCAACCGAGTTTGTGAACAGGCTGGTCGCGGCAGATTTCAAGGCAAATAAAGTCACCATTCTCGGCCATGACTTAGTCATGGTTGAGAAGGTCAGATCAAGACTCGGTTACGGTCGCGTAGCCGCTTCAGGAGTCTTAACCGGCTTTTGGCTTGGCCTAATTTTTGCGCTTCTTATTGGAGCAGGTTTTGATGTCGGTGCCGATGGGGAGATCAACTACGCCCCACAAGAATTCCTGGCCGTTATTGTGATTGCAGCCGGTGTTGGCATGCTCGTGAACATCCTTCGATTCCTGGCCTCAAAGAACAAGCGCGGTTTTCTAAGCTCGCAGATGCCGGTGGCCGCAAGATACGAAGTTATCGTGCCCGAAGAAGATGCGGCAAAGGCCATGCAAATTGTGAATATGGCGCGCGACCTGAGCTAATCAGGACAGTTGGTCGGCGAACCAGTTCTCAACGTCGCTTGCGGTTCGTGGCAAAGCGGCGCTTAGGTTTTCATAACCAGACTCAGTGACCAAAACGTCATCCTCAATTCTCACGCCTATCCCACGGTATTCTTCCGGCAGATTCAGGTCATTTTGGTGAAAGTAGAGGCCGGGCTCTATCGTAAAAATCATTCCTTTTTCTAGGATTCCGTCTTGATACATTTCGCGCCTAGCTTTAGCGCAGTCGTGGACATCAAGCCCGAGGTGGTGGCTGGTGCCGTGGACCATATATCTGCGATGATGCTGGTTATCTTTTTCCAGTGCCTCTTCGGCTGTCACTGGAATGATTCCAAGCTCGGCCACTCGTCTCGCAATTACCTCGATCGCTGCGTTGTGAACTTCGCGGAATCTGATCCCCGGTTTCACAACCGCAAAGGCCGCGTCGGCGGCCTCTAGCACCGTGTTGTAGACCCAAAGCTGCTCTTTTGAGAATTGGCCATTAACTGGAATTGTCCTTGTTACGTCGGCTGTGTACAACGAGTCAAGCTCAGCTCCGGCGTCAATCAGTATCAAGTCGCCAGGTTTGACTTCGCCATCGTTTTTTGTCCAATGCAGGATGCAAGCGTTTGGCCCGCTGGCGGCGATTGTTTCGTAGCCGAGCTCAAAACCGTTTTGCCTTGCCACGCTGTAAAAGGCGGTCTCAACAACTCGTTCGCCTCTGGCCTGCTTGGTGGCCTTTGGGATAGATCTGGCAACTTCTCTAAAACCGGCAACGGTGATTCCGACTGCTTCACGCATTTGGGCAATCTCGTAGTCATCTTTTACAAACCTCAGCGACGAGGCGGCTTCGGCAAGTTCCGGATCCTCCATCTCCAGCACTGCCCCAATCGATTTGAGGTCGTGCTCCATCTCCTTTAGGTCTTTGGTTTCGATGCCTAGCTGTAATGAGACTTGGGCCAAGGTAGGTCGTGGGCCAACCCAGAATTCTCCGATCGCAGGGTTGGCGAAAAACTCATCGGAATCTCTTCCTGCAGTTGGCATGAGATACAGAGTCGATTCGCAATTTTCCTGCCTACCATCGATAAGCAAGACCGATCCAGGAACAGTTGCCGAGCCCCATCCTGTGAGGTGTGTAAAGGCTGTGTCTGGGCGATACCGATAGTCGGTGTCATTCGCTCTCACTTTTGGATTAGTGGCGGCAACCATTAGGACTTTGCCCACAAACTTTGCCGAGAGAGCCTCTCTTCGCCTCAGGCTGTGGTCGGCTACTTCCCAGCGGGTGATTGGCGGCGAGTCAATTTCTGCCCAGTTCGAGGAAATGAAATCCATAAATTGTTCCGATTGTGGAACGCGAGAACGGTTAGTTGGCTGAGAATTTTTCGTCATGGCACTATTCTGCTCCTGTGATAGACCTACATGCACACTCAAACATGAGTGACGGATTAGACAGCCCAACTGAACTCGTTCAGAACGCCGCGCTTGCAGGTGTCACGACGCTCGCAATTACAGATCACGACACCACTCTTGGCTGGGATGAGGCAATAATTGCTGGTCGTCAGAACCAGGTGCGCGTAATTCCCGGAATCGAAGTGTCGACCAGGCAGCTGATTGGGGAGAACCGTTCGATTAGCGTCCACATACTTGCGTATCTTCCAGACCCCAAAAACTCAGCGCTGGTTGAGGAGCTTGACAAGACCAGGCGTTCGAGAATTGAGAGAGCAAAAAAAATGGTTGCTCTTCTGGCTGAGGACTATCCAATTACTTGGGAAATGGTCCTCGCGCAGATACCAGAGGGTTCCACGGTCGGACGACCAGCCTTGGCGGACACTCTGGTATCAATGGGAGTTGTTCCCACGCGTTCGGATGCGTTCACGTCAATTCTTCATTCTCACTCGCGCTATTACGTTTCGGATTACTCGGTCGACACCACTGACGCCATAGCCTTGATTCGTGGTGCAGGAGGGGTGTCAGTTATTGCTCACCCGCTGATCGACTTTCCCGCCGGAGCGTCAATGACGGATTTACCAGCGGAATTTTTCAAGATCCTAATAGGTGCAGGCCTGAATGGCATCGAAATTGAGCACCGTTCCGTTCCGAAGCAAGCAAAGCAATGGCTGAAGAATTTAGCGGTGAAACATAATTTGATAACCACTGGCTCCAGCGACTATCACGGTATTGACGGGAAAGACAACCGGCTCGGTGAAAACCGAACTGAGCCTGCAATGCTTCAGCGAATTTTAGATCAAGCCTCTGGCTTTGAGGTTCCTTTATAGTTCCGGTTTCGGCTCCGATTACGATTTTGCTGAGGCGCAGACTTGCTCGGTGCACTTGACCTCGGAGGCTGGCTAGAGGTAGGGGCTGTTTTGACAGCAGACGAAGCTCTTCCGATTCGACCCTTTGTGCCAGGTTCGATACCGAGCTCCTCAAACAGGTGTGGTGAATTTGAGTAGGTTTCAGTGGGCTCTGGAACACCAAGATCAAGCTCACGATTAATGTGAACCCAGCGAGCTAAATCGTTCCAGTCAACGAATGTGACGGCTACTCCTAGCTTGCCGGCTCTTCCGGTTCGTCCGGTGCGGTGTAGGTAGGCTTTTTCATCCTCGGGAACGGAGTAGTTGATGACGTGCGTCACATCGTCCACGTCAATACCGCGGGCGGCGACTTCGGTGGCAACGAGAATCTCTTTCTTGCCTTCTCTGAAGGAAGCCATGGAGCGCTCTCTAGCATCCTGAGACATGTCTCCGTGTAGCGGAGCAGCATTGAAGCCTCTATCGATTAGCTCTTCGGCCAATTTGGCAGACTGCCTCTTGGTTCGGACGAAAATAATTGTTTTGCCCCGGCCCTGGGCCTGCAAGATTCTGCCCACTACTTCGTCTTTATCAAGGGCGTGTGCTCGATAGACATACTGCTTGATGTCAGCCTTGGTCTTACCTTCATCTGGATCGCTGACACGGATGTGGATCGGGCGGTTTTGGTAACGACGAGCCAGGCTCAAAATTGCCGCCGGCATAGTTGCCGAAAAGAGCATGGTCTGGCGCTGAGGAGGTGTCAGAGAAAACAGTTTTTCAACATCGGGCAAGAAGCCAAGGTCCAGCATCTCGTCCGCCTCATCCAAGACCATAAAAGTTACGTTGGACAGGTTCATAAGTTTTTGTTTAGCCAAATCAAGCAGGCGTCCCGGTGTACCGACAACAATCTGGGCGCCACCTTCTAGGGCGGCAACCTGGCCCTCGTAGGCCTTGCCACCGTAGATGGCAACAACGGTAGTTGGGCGGTTCGCTGTCGCAAGCATTAGGTCCTCAGAAACCTGAAGTGCCAATTCTCTAGTTGGAACGACCACCAGCGCTTGAACTCCAGGGGCTGGGTTTTCGCCCAGAGCCTGAATAAGTGGAAGGCCAAACCCAAGAGTTTTACCTGTTCCGGTTTTGGCCTGGCCGATTACATCGGTGCCAGATAACGCAACTGGAATAGCTTGTTCTTGAATTGGGAATGGACTGGTGATGCCTTTGGACTCTAGGGCTTCGCAGATGTCTGCATCTATGCCTAGTGATTTGAAACTCAAGTAATTCTCCGTATGTTTTTGGCTCTCGGTTTTCTACTCCTCGAGCTGAGCTATAAGCTTGCAAGGTGTTGGATTGGTTACGCAAGATACGTAAGGTTTCGCAGAAGCTCACGCTTCCTTCGCGAGACGCAACTGCTGGTCGCAGTCAAATCCAACTCAACCCTGCCAAGCTTACCCCTTCGTCGGAAATCTATCTGTCTTCTTTATCTCAGTTGAATCTTGTGATCTCCGACCTTCTGCAGCAGGACTCCCTCAAGGCACCTAATGTGAGCCAAAGCGAGGCCCAGGGTATTTTGGCTGGGGCATACAGAGACCGCTCGAAGCAGCTGGACGGTTTGTTGATTCGACTTGGTGCAAGTCAAATGGAATTGCAGTCGGATATTCGTGAGCGTCTTGAGCAGCTGGTTATGAGAACAGAAGGTGCCGACTGGTTCGAAGACCTGATGAGGATTTATGTCGTTTTTGGAATACTTCAAGACGGTGCTTCGCAAGTTTCCAAAGGCTTACCAGCTGCAAAAAGGCTGAAAGTGGATCAACTTCTAGAATCAAAGAAGTTGGAAAAGTTTTGCCACCGCCATTTGGCCGCCGGTATTGCCGCCGAACCAAGTCTGGGTCCAAGATTGGCAATGTTCGGACGCATGGTGGTAGCTGATGCGCTGCTGGAAATTCGGGATTCTGTTGACCTGTCGAAGGTTTTACCAAGTCCCGTGACAGACGACGCAGTCGCTCTTGCCAGGGAGCAGTTCAAGACGCTGGAACCATTCACTTCGGTGTTGATAGCCAAGCACACCGTCAGAATGGACTTACTGGGCCTTACCGCGTAGTCGGATACTCGCAAGCTCTCTAGATTCTTCTGATGCGCGTTTTGCGACTAGGAAATTCGTACCGAACCAACCGGCCGCCGGCATCGTAAGCATGACAATGAACCATATCCAAGCGCTGGAATAGCTGAACCCAACCCAGGTCAAAATCAGCCACAGGGCGCTGCCAGCAGACAATGCAATGCTCACTGGCACTAATTTTCCGTAGTGGTCGGATTTTGCAAGAACGAAAGGCCCAACCATTGCCAGAATTGCTGCGTAGGCGATGATTATTAGGATTTCCACTAGGCCAGGAATCCTACGCGCCTTGTTTCCTCGGCGCCTATTTCAACGTATGCGATTGAAGAGGTAGGAATCAGGATGATGCTGCCTTTTTCGTCGCTTAGTTCAAGCACGGGCTCCGAGGCTTCAATTGCCTTTTTTACCGTAGCCATCAGGTCTTTTGCGCTCAGGCCTGATTCGAAGCTGATGTCTCTTGCGTTGTCTCTGATGCCGATTCTGACGTCCATTATTCTCCTTAGTCAAAATAAGGTTACGGCAAGAAAAATGTCTCCAGAGCCAAATAGATTGATGACGTGAGAAATTCTTTTGAGTCGCCCAAGTCAGCCGAGACGGATCTTCCGGCTGAATTCGGTGATATTTTGTCCGGCATGGACGCACTGGTGCTTGGGTCTCCGGGGTCCGGTAAAACCAGCTTGATAAAGAATCTGGTAACCAAATTAGAAACTAGTGGCCTAGATCCAAGTGAAGTTTTCGTAATAACCCCGCAACGTGCCGCCGCATCCCGACTTCGAGACCAACTGGCGGTCAGCTCAAAAAAAGTAGCTACCTTGCCAAGGGCGCGATCAATTACTTCGCTGGCTTTTGAAATCCTGCAGTCGGAGCTTCCAGGCGTGAAGTTGGTCTCGGGTGCAAAACAACAGTCACTTATTGCCGGGCTTGTTGCCGATTCGCTCGCAAGTGGTACCACCAAAAGTTGGGGCCTTGATGCCGCGAGCGTTGCACTGTCCGGCTTTCATAACGAACTTCGAGATTTGTTTGCGGTATTGATTGAAAACCAAATAGACCAGGGCAGGCTCCTAGCGATTCAAGAGAGTTGGCCCAAGGCGAATTTCCGGGCCGCAATTGACCTGTTGCCGGTTTACGTTGACGCCCTGCAGGAAAATAATCAAGTCGATCCTTCCCAGTTGATTGTAATGGCGACCAAATTTGCAGCCGGTGCAAAAAGCCCAAAGGTTGTTCTTGTCGATGACGCGCAGGATCTCTCGCTGGCCGGAGTGGAATTCATTCTGCAGCTGGCAGGCAGTTGTCAGTTGATCGCCTGTGGTGATCCGGATACTGCCTCTCTCGGCTTTCGTGCTGCAGCGGGGGGTTTCGTATCTGAGCTCAGAAAAAAAAGAAAGAACCTCGTCGAAGTCGCGCTCACTGGCTATCGCAGGCAGCCAACGGACGTCAATGACCTTATGGCACGGCTAGCTGAACGAATACCCACCTCTGAAGCTTTTCGACATCGACCCAAATCCGATGCAAAATCCAGCATTGGTGAGTTTTCAGTCTTTGACAATCAGATATCGGAAACTGATTACCTTGCCAGTGAGCTTCGCAGGCTCAGAGTCACTGAAGGCTGGGAGTGGGGGCAGATGTGCGTTGTTGCAAGAACCAGAGTGCAGCTCGATCAGCTCTCCAGCGACCTAGCAGCAAGATCGATACCTGTGAGAATCCTCGGCGTGCAGAAAGCGCTGAGAGATCAGCCGGCCGCCCGATCAGTGCTCGATTTCGGTCAGCTAGTATTTTCCGAGCCAAAGCACTATCTAGTAACCGAGCTTCTTGGATCCAGCTTGGTTGGGCTTTCAGTGATTCAACAGCGTCGGCTTTTTCGACAACTCGCGTCGCTAGAGCAATTTGAGGGCAATAATCGCATCCAAATGCTCGAGTCGATCTTTGAAGCCGAGATTGACTTTGACTCAAACGAAGTTTCCAGGCTAAATCGAGCAATCAAAGTGCTTGGGAATCTTAAGAATAAAAACGAGATGGGTGCCTACCAGTTCGTGAGCGCAATTTGGGCTCTTTCCCCAGCCGGGAAGCTTGCAGAGCTCGCGAGGGGCGAGTCCGAGGTGGCCTTGGCCGCAAACCGTGATTTAGATGCAATTTTGCAGTTATTTGCTGCTGCAAACAGATTCGATCAGCAGCAGGGAATCGGTGCGCAGGCATTCTTAGCTGAACAGTTTGATGCTGCGGTGCCCGAGGACTCGCTGGCGCAAGTTGGATTGCGGGATTTGGTGGTTCTGGCCACCGCCTCTCAACTGTCCGGACTGGAATTTCAGGTCCTAGCTATGCCTCGACTGCAAGAGGGAATTTGGCCAAACCTTAGGCCTAGAAACTCACTGCTTGGAGCCAGTGGGCTGCAGGCATTCTTGACTGGAAGATCCGACGATCCCAGCAAGGCAGCCAGATCAGAGCTGGCCGACGAGCTTCGGCTGTTTTACAAGAGCCTAGGTGCGGTTCGATCCAAGTTGATGCTCAGCGCGATGCAAAGTGCGGACGAACAGCCCTCGCAGTTTTTCCAAATGTTGGGACTTAGTCCAGCCGCCAAGCAGGTGAATATCGAGTTTGATCCCCGCCGTTTGGTGGGGAGGCTCAGGGCCGAGCTGGTTGCCGGAGATGCGTCGGCGGCGCCGATGCTGGCGGCTTTGGCACTAACGGGTGCGAGCGGCGCGCACCCTAGGAGCTGGCAGGGTCTAATTCCAATTTCAACTACCGCCCCGGTAGTCACGGCGGACGAACAGCTGCGCCTAAGCGCATCAAGGCTCGACGCATTCGAGAAATGTCCACTGCATTGGTTTATTAATAATTTCGGTGGCGACGGCCAGTCCTTCGAGGCATCTATTGGGACCCTCCTACACGCCGCAATGGAGCTTGCGACAGATGGTGACTCGGTCGGGCAATACGTTGAATCCAACTGGCACACTCTAAAGTTTGAAACCGAGTGGCTGGCCATGGCGGCGAAGCGCCGCGCCCTAAAAATGGTGGGCTACATGTCGTCCTATTTAGAAGGATCCAATCAGCTGGTCGACATCGAGCAAGGCTTTGAAATAGATCTTGGTCGGCTGGTTGTCGCTGGAAAAATAGATCGGGTGGAGCGAACCGGGGATGGTTTGATAGCCGCAGATCTGAAGACCGGGAAATCACCAAGTGCTAAAGAGACAGTCGAACACCGTCAACTTGCGCTTTACCAACTTGGACTTCGCGAAAGTTACGACGAACCGGTTGCCGGCGGCCGAATTATCTCGGTTGGCTCGGGTTCATTGAAGGTTTTGGAGCAGCCGGCTCTTGCCGGTGAGTTCCAGGAAAGCATCATGGAGCTTTTATCTAGGGCCGAGAGCCAGATCGGTCAGGCCAGCTTCGTGGCAAATATTTCAGAGCACTGCACCGGGGACTCCAAATGCCAGCTGCTTATGGCTAAAGCGGTGACTCATGACTAAGTACTCAGCCCAAGAAATTTTTTCTGTTGTTTCAAAGCACAAGCTTACCGATGAGCAGGAAGCGGCGATCTCGTCCGCAAGCACAACGGCCCCCAGCCTCGTTATTGCTGGTGCAGGGAGTGGAAAAACTGAGTTGATGTCAGTCAGGACTCTCTACTTAGTGGCCAATGAACTGGCAAAACCGAGCGAAATCCTTGGTCTGACCTTCACCAGGAAGGCTGCAAGCGAACTGGCTTCCAGGGTCCAATCTGGATTGGTCAAGCTGAGGGAGTCAAGCTATTGGCCCAAGGACCTAGGGGACGATTTTGATCCACCCAAAATAACTACTTATAACTCCTTTGGAAATGAAATTTTTAGATCACTTTCGTTACAGGTTGGCTTCGAGGCTGATGCTGTCCTGCTAACTGAAGCCGGTGCTATATCGCTTGCGAGAGAGGTCGCTGCCAACGCTAGAATTTCGGAATTTTCGGAGTTATTAAACTGGGACAAGACGCTCGATTACTTGACGGAAAAGGTCCTAAGTGCCGGTGGCGCGCTTACGGATAATCAGCAGTCAGCTGATGAGGCAATCAATTACCTTCAAGATTTTGCTCAACAGATTGCAGCCCTTCCGCAGTCCGACAAGGGCGGCGATGGGATCTACGCCTACCACCAGACGCTCCTAGATACCATGCACTCTTCAACTTTGGTATTCGAGTTGGCAGGGCAGTATCAAAGGCAGAAGAAACTTAGGGGACTGGTCGATTTTTCAGATCAGGTTGCCTTAGCGCTCAGGGCTCTTGAGAAGCAAGACCTTGAGCTTCCTCATAAATTTGTACTTCTCGATGAGTATCAAGATACCTCTGGCATTCAAACCATGTTGCTCTCAAGGTTGTTCGCTGGAAAGCCGGTTATGGCGGTAGGCGACCCCAACCAGGCGATTTACGGTTGGCGCGGTGCAAGCAGCGCGAACCTGAGTGGTTTTGCAAGCGACTTTGGCGCCGCGGAGCAGTTCTCATTGAGCACAAGCTGGAGATCTGGCCAGGCAATTGTGGATGCGGCAAATTTAGTGAGCGAGCCGCTCCAAGACGATTCGTTTGTGAGCCCAGTAAGCCTGACTGCCGGGCTTGATCAAGACGGCAGCGTTTCGGCGATTGTCTGTCAAGACGATGTAACCGAAAGCGCCAAAGTGGCATTGTGGCTCTCGGAAAGAATGAGCGATGAAACCAGTGCCGCGGTTTTGTTCCGTTCAAAACAAGCCATGCGTCTATTTGCCGACGCTCTTGAAGATAAGGGCCTCGAGGTCGAAATAACCGGGCTTTCGGGTTTGCTTGAGCAGCCAGAGGTGCTGGATCTCGTAGCTGGATTGCGGGTGGTCGCCGATCCTGAAGCGGGAGCGGAGCTGATGCGTATTTTGTCGGGTCCTAAATTCAGAATTGCACCAAGAGACATTGCCCAGTTGCATAAATTCGCACGAAAACTTACCCGCATGCGAAAAGAGGTGACTGCAGAGATTCCGCTCACATTGGTTGAGGCTCTTGACGAAATTCGTAAACCTAGCTCCAGACAGTTTGCGGAGATTTCGGAGGCTGGCCTTGAGAGAATGATTCACGCCAGCGAATTATTTCACCTGATGAGAACACAGCTTTCCCTTGGCGTTAGCGAATTTTCTTGGGCCGTGGCACGAGAGCTGGAATTAGACATTGAGCTCTATGCACACGCCCGCACTAAGTCGCCGCTGGCAAATCTAGAGGGTTTTATTTCCCGTATTTCGGATTACGAAGTCAGCGCGCTGCGCCCATCAGTTTCAGGCCTACTGAGCTGGCTCGATTATGCGGTCAATAGTGAACGATTTGAAATGCCAAAAACTGGAGCTAAGGCTGGAGTTGTGCAGCTGATGAGCGTTCACGCCGCCAAAGGTCTTGAGTGGGACTTTGTGGCGGTTGCAGGGTTGGTGCAAGGATCTTTTCCGGTTGACTCTCGGGACTCAAAAGGCTGGCTGGCAATCGGCAAGCTTCCTCACGAAATAAGGCAGGACAGCGACTGGATACCTCAACTGTCTTGGCGTCAAGCAACCACTCAAAAGCGACTGAAGGCAGCCACTGAGGATTTCGCGGGGGAAAACAGGTCCAAGCATGACATCGAGGAACGCAGGCTCGCCTACGTTGCAATCACTCGGGCGGGTCGGGACCTTTTGTTGTCGGCCAGTTATTACAAGTCAGGGATCCTCAATTCGCGCCCTTTAGCGCCCTATCTGGAAGAGCTAATTAGCGCTGGGCTTGCCCAATTGCTTGAACCAATTCCAGAACCTGCGGTAGCGAACCCACTTGCCAACCAGGCCCAAAGCGAGATTTGGCCCTTTGATCCCCTTGGTAATGGCCGCGCTTCGCAGCTTTCTGCTGCCGAAGCTGTAATCAATGCGACACCGACGAAGGTGAGTGAGAGTCTGCAGCTAGCCGCAATCATCGAACAGGCCGAGCTGATTAGGAACCCAAAACAAGTTGAACTTCCATTGCGGTTGTCTGCGTCCAAAATTGTCCAGCTACTGAATGAGCCCGAAGCCTTCTGGGCGCAGACCGCTCGCCCGGTGCCCGTGTCGTTCTCGGAGGCTGCTGCAAGAGGAACACAGTTCCACGAGCGCCTAGAGGAGGCGTTCGATTTGGAGGCCGATTTGGATATATCTGATTGGCAAGAGCAAGATCAGAAACTTGGACAGGCTTACCTAGACTCTAGGTTCAATAACCTGGTGCCCTTATACGTCGAACAGGCTCTCGAGTTTGAACTCGGAGGAACGGTTGTTGTTTGCAAACTAGACGCCGTCTATCAAACAGCTGATGGCTTCGAAGTTGTCGACTGGAAATCCGGTTCTGCACCAAGGTCAAAAGCGGAAGTTACCGATAAGGCTGTGCAGCTGGCGCTTTATCGGATTGGACTATCGCGATGGCTTGGGGTTGGTGTCGAGAGGGTCAAAGCATCATTCTTTTTCGCAGGTGACGCTAAAGAGATATCGCCCGAAGTTCCATCTGAGGCAGAGCTGATCGAAAAGCTAAGGGCTTTTAGAAAAGCTCCTCTTCGTTTTTAGTTTTCCGGTCCGCATCCTCAATAAAGTCGGCTTCGAGTGCCTCCCCTTCGGCCGAGTTCGCATCTTGCTGCTGGATGAGCTCTTGGGTCTCGAGGTCTTCTTCTTGAAGACCAGAAGCTTCGCCTTGGGTCTCCGCAGCTGCACTGAGCGACGCAATGCCGGCGAAACTTGAGGCCCTTAGGCTTCTAAGGTTGCCGCTCTCGAGCTGATCGCGAAGTTCGGCAATCATGTCTTCGGCCTGACTGATTTGCTTCTCGTCTTTGTTGGCGATGCAGTAGACCAGCCAGCTGCCAAGCTCAAGCTCAGAGTAGAGCTGCGCTCGTTGGCTAATATTTTCGTCGGCAGTTTCTCTCGTCGCACGGTAGTTCAGTATCGTGTCCTCAAGGGTTGTCCTAAGGGCTCCACCGGTCAGCCAACGGAGGTCTTCAGCGGGGTCACCGACTTTCAGGGAGCTCCACCCGGAAAGGCCATTGACCTTCTGGGCACTGACCATGACTGTTTCTTGGCTAACGTTTCCATGAATAACTGTTGGGTGAAAACGAAACAGACCAATATCTTCTGTGGCCGCCTCCCATCTTGAAAGCAGAGCTGCCGGAACTCGGCCGGTCTGCGCAATGCTGTCTATCTCAGCAACCTTGTGCCTCAAGATGCTTGCTGCGTCATACTCCAAGAGCCCGGCTTCTCTGATGATGTCGGGGCTGAGATTATGAATTCGAGCTAGCACCTCACCCACGCTTTTGGAAAAGAGACCAGGAGCATATTTTGCTAGGTCTGTGGTTTCGCCACCCAAGAGAGTAAGCAACAAAGCGCCTGCTCCATCGGAGTCCATGCTTTGACCGATAAGTCGGGGGGCCTCTATCCCGAGGAGTTCTTGGTGAGGCTCAATGATTTTTAGAGCCTGTAGCTCTATGGCAACTTCAGATTCCCCGGCTGGCGTGGCAGGAATCAACAGCTGATACGAGGCACCGTCTTGGTCCCAGAGCTGTAGCTGATCAATGTCAGGGTTGGTTTCGACCCTCCGATAGCTGCGGAAGGTGAACCCCGGGGCAGCGTCGGCTGCCAGCGCGGCTAATATCAGACTAGGTCTTCCCACGGTCACAGGTTAGATTGTTCACCGGGTTCTTGGGGTAAACGCCACGCGCAGCATAAGGATTGCTAATGAGTTCAAATCTGACTCCGAGCCAGCTTTTGGCCGGACTGGATGATGATCAAGCTGCTGCTGCCCAGGCCCTGCGAGGCCCCGTTGCCATAATTGCAGGTGCTGGTAGTGGAAAAACTAGAACTGTCAGCCACCGCATTGCCTACGGTATTCAGACCGGGAGCTATGCCGCCAACCGAGTATTTGCTCTTACTTATACCAACCGCGCAGCTGCCGAGCTAAGAACAAGACTCAGGTCTTTGGGAGCCCAGGACGTTGCGGTCAGGACCTTTCATTCTGCAGCGCTTGCGCAACTGCAGTTTTTTTGGCCTCAACTAACAGACAGCTTTGCCCCGAAACTCGTCACCCACAAGGGGCCTCTTGTTCAGGAGGTTCTCGAGCAAATGGGTATTCGTGCAACTGCCGAATTGAAGTCGAGCCTGCAAGCGGAAGTCGAATATGTCAGGTATTCGATGCGGGACCTAGATAGGTATCAAATTTCAAGACCCGAGGGCTCTAGCCTTGGCGCTGAAAGATTCAGCGAGTTTTTCCGTGCCTTTGAATTGCTCAAGCAAAAGCGACGCGTTATCGACTGGGAGGATGCCTTGTTGCTTTGCGTTGGAATGCTTAGAGACCAGCCGCGAATGCTGGCGCAAGTCCAGCAGCAATATAGGTTTTTCACCGTGGATGAGTACCAGGACATTTCGCCACTCCAGCAGGCTCTTCTCGAAACCTGGCTAGGGGAGAGGCAAGAGCTCTGCGTAGTCGGGGACCCTAGGCAGACCATTTACACATTTGCGGGTGCCCGCAGTGATTTTTTGACTGGCTTTCAGGACCGCTACGAAAAAGCTCAAGTCTTTGAATTGAACCGAAACTATCGATCGAGCCAGGAGGTTGTTGCTCTCGCAAATCGAGTCAGCCCCGCCACGCCTCTGGAGGCAATTCGCCAAGTTTCTGAAAAGCCTGTCTTTAGAACCTATAAGAATGCCGGCGACGAAGCGGCTGGTGTGGTGCAGCAAATAACCGACTTCCTCGAAAACGGCGTTGGCCGCGGTGAGATAGCGGTGCTATCTCGAACCAATGCTCAGCTCGTAAAAATTGAGCAAGAACTAAAAAATTCCAGCATTGATTATCAAGTCCGCGGTTCCGGCAGGTTTTTTAAGCGGCCAGAGGTTATGCAAGGCGTGGGCGCGATTAGAGCTCTTCAGACCTCGGAGGTTACAGAGCCGTTATTTATTGAGGTTTCCAAAATAATTTCTGCGCTGGGCTGGAAATCACGAGCAGATAGGGATGAGAAATGGCTCGCTCTGAACTGGTTTTTAGAGGTTCTTGAAGAGCTTGATCAGCCGAACTTGGACGAGTACCTGAGGGAACTAGACGAGCGGGAGCGCTCAGGACATGAGCCAATGCGTGACGCGGTTATGTTGGCAACCATCCATGGGACAAAGGGTCTGGAATTTGCCAAAGTCTTTCTAATCGGCGTGAATCAGAACTATTTCCCCATCGGGTATGCCAAGACGGAGGCTGAAATTGCAGAGGAGCAGCGACTTTTCTACGTTGCAATTACGCGAGCTAAGGACTTTTTTCAGGTCAGTTCACGACTAGATAAGCACCCTTCGGATTTTATAAAGCGTTTCGGCAGCCACACTCCGACCAGTTAGCTTTGCTGGTTACCACGTCTCCTGAGCGCTCCAGACGGATCATGTCCAGGGGCTCCTGATTTTTTAGTCCGTCTAGGTAGTTCAAAGACTTGGACAAGGCAATCCCTCCGGAAAATAACATAAGCGCACTATCCGCAAGATCACGGTCAAGGCTGGTCAGCTGGGTCGCTATCTTGATCCAGTTGGGCACGTTGTTTATTCGATGAAGTTCAATGCACCCAAGACACGGTGTGACGCCTGGGATAACGATGTGAGATATCTGCACCCCTGATTCATCAAAGCAAATAGCTAGGTGCGGGACGTCACGTGATAGCCAGGGTTGGTAGTCGGCGGGGTGGATGATGTCGTGGCACACAAGGATTGCTAAATCCGTTTGGTCAAAAGCTGTGCTCACTCGGCTGTGAAGCTGAATGCTGAGCTCATCCGCCATGGATTTGGCAGCCCTCACTCGCTGTGTTCCCAGTAGGGACTGCGGGTAGCCCATTTCAAGAGTGTCTCCCGGTAAAACTTTTGAATGGTCATTGGTAAAGACATTTGTAATCGCGGAGGCGTTTAGGGTCTTGAGAAGTGTGAGACCAGTTCGGTCGAGTTTGGAGAGAAAAACGCGAAGGCTTTTTCTTGCTCGCATGGTTTCCGCTGGATCATCGAGCCCTATGAGGTAAAGCCTCATTATTTCGGAGAAGCGTCTTGAGATTTCATTCTCTGTGAAGGTGGGCATAAAAGACGATGTTCGAGAAAGCAGCGGCCCGAGGCGTTCGAGAAGTCCGTTGGTGACATCCGTGTCGGCGCTCGCCATTTTAGGCAAAAGCGGGAGCTGGTTGTCGCTAATGCCAGTCTCTAAGTAGTCCAGTGCTCTGAATTGCGCATTCGAGAGATTTGCCAGTACTACTTCTGAGTTGGCCCCATACTGTCTCGTCGTATCGTCGATCCATAACCTTGCCAGGCCGGGGTTTATTTGTCTTACCACGTGAGGTAGTTTGCAACCAACGAGCCATTCCCGTGAATGGTTCTCCACAGCAGGAAGCTAGGCTCCACGAATAAATTTGCGTTAGTCAGTCAGAAATTTGCGGAGCTCATCTTCAAAATCATCGCCATTATTTTTGATCCTGGAAATCAATGAGTCTGGATTTTCAATTTCAAGTGCGGTGGGCATTTGATCAGGGTGTGACCAAAGGTCATCTGAAGCGTTCTTGCCGATGTCAGCTACTACCCGCTGCCACATCAAGGTGGCTTCCCTCCTGAGTCGAGGTCGCATTTCAAGGCCAAGCAGTGCTTCGAAGGTTTTGGCAGATGCCCCACTGGTAGCCCGTTTGCGATTAAATATTTCAACCACTGCTTGAATGTTCGGCAGCCTTTTGGTTGCCTCCAGCGAGGTCGCGTCGACCCATCCTTCGATTAGTGCCAGAACAGTTTCTATACGCTCCAGGGCTTGCTCCTGCTCGGGGCTTCTCGGTGACACCATTGCGCTGGCTTCAATGATTTGCTCCATTGACCCCGGATCAGTTGGGTCGATTCGAGAAGCAATTTCTTCGATGCCACTCAAGTCCACAGTGAGTCCGGCGGCAAACTCCCTGACCTGAGTGATGATTTGCTCTCGCAGCCAGCCGGCTTGGTTGTAAAGCGAAGCGATTGCAAGCTCACGGGTCGCAAGGTAAATCAGGACCTCACTCTTTGGAGTCTCGAGATCCTCAAGAAACTCTCCCAAGTTCTGAGCGATGATCCCGGGCCTGAGGGTAAGAGGAATTCCAATTTCGCCTGATAGCAAGACCTCTGAGGAAAGCTTTCCGATGGCTTGACCGAGCTGCATGGCAAATATCGAAGCTCCGGCATTACCAATAAAGTTTTGAGCTGGTGCCAGCATCTCGCTTAGCTCAGGCGGCAGCGTGTTCCCTAAGTTCTCATTTAGCGCTGCGGCCATGCTGTTGGCAACTGGCTCCGAGAGTTCTCTGAAAAGCGGCATCGCTTCTTGTGCCCACATTGACCGAGTAAGTTTTTTTGGTGGGTTTGGGTTCGTAAATTCGGTGGCCTCGCTTAGCCAGAGACGAGCCATATCAAAAGCAGTTTCCAGTTCGGCTTCTAAGGCAGAATTTGCCGGCTTCTCAGTTTTCTTTGAAAGTTCGAGCGCTTGATTCAGCGCAAGCTTCCAGTTCACTGGTTCACCGGATTCGCCAGTCATCGCCGACACTTGTCCAAAAAGGTCACTCAGCATCGAGGGGTCTGCACTGAATCCGGCTATTTTGGCAAGATCTTCCGGATCCAATTGACCTGATTCCATCATCTTTCGGATCAAGCGTTCTAGTTCTTCGCGATTTGGCTGTTCTTCCAAGGGGCACCTCTTCTAATAGAAAACTACCTTGCCCTAGGCGCGGGAGGCTGCAAATCCGCTGCCAAACTCCTTCTGTTCGCCTAGGGCGTTAGCGTCTTTGGCGTTATTACGGGCTGGACTGCCTAGCATTGGGGCAATGACTTTTTTCGAAGCACCGGAACCGCCCAAACGAAGACGCTTCGCTGGTTGGATCGGTCTTGGGGTCGCTTCAATCGTCGCCGTTGGACTTTTGGTAGTGCCGACCGGTTTTGTAATCGAACGTCCTGGGCAAGTTTTCAATGTCATGGGGCAAATCGACGGGACGAAGGTTATTAGCTCCCAAGAGGTCGAGACATTTGAATCCGAATCACGATTCGACGTAACTACAGTCTCCTTATTAGGCAATCGCGAATCGACACCGAGTTGGGTTCAGGTTCTCTACGCATGGGCTGATCCCAATCAAGTGGTGTTGCCCCTAGACGAAATCTTCCCTCCAAGCTTTACGGCCGAGCAATTTAGAGCCGAATCGTCGCTGCAAATGGAAGTTTCTCAGCAGGATGCGATTGCTGTCGCTCTGAAAAAGCTGGGTTATCAGGTCCCAAGGGCGCTGTACGTAAATACAGTTCTAGAGGACGCCCCATCCTCCGGAATTTTGATCGCTGGCGACCTCATCACCTCGGCTGGGGGAGTGCCGGTCGATACATTCGATGCATTCAAGGCGCAAATCCAGCTGGCTGAAGGCACTCCTTTGATCATAAAAGTCATCAGGGATGGCGAAGAAACCTCCCTTGAGGTGACCCCCTCACTGAACGGCGAAGCCTGGGTTATAGGCTCAACAATCGGGTACACGTACAATTTTCCATTTGAACTTGCACTCCAACTTGGAGACGTTGGTG
>OOFT01000005.1_pt1 | contig 69978 bp, 65 predicted proteins | sample 1670301 | NCBI WGS metagenome assembly OOFT01 (sample SAMEA98140918, study PRJEB22522) | marine metagenome | biome: marine biome; feature: marine water body; material: sea ice | place: Arctic Ocean | collected 11-Sep-2015 | depth 0.3 m
GGCAAATGCCACGAGCTGACCTCCTCCAGTCCGAAATAACTCGCTTATAAGAGAGCATTCCGCACAGAGCGCGAGCCCATAGGAGGCATTCTCAACATTGACGCCGGTGATGATGCGGCCATCGTCGCAGATTGCCGCGGCACCGACCGGAAACTTCGAGTACGGTGAATAAGATTTTGGAAGCACATCAATGGCTTGTTGGGTTAGGTTATCCCAGTCAATTTTCATCCACTAGCCCTTCACGTATGGCACGGCTAGTGCCTTCGGCGGCCTAGATTTCCCTACAAAGCCCACAACCGCAATGATCGTTACTACGTATGGCACCATCGTAATAAAGTCAGTTGGAATACCCGGACTGACTTGGTTTGCCCATACCCTCAGAATGATTGAGAACCCAAACAACAGAGCTGCAAGTGCCGCATAGATTGGGTTCCAGCGACCGAGGATAACCACCGCGAGAGCGATAAACCCAAAGCCTCCAGACATCTCTCGGCCAAAAGCGCCAGCGTTACCGATTGTGAGGGCAGCGCCGCCAAGGCCCGCTATTGACCCGCCGATAGTCACCCACCAGAACCTGGTTCGTCCCACATTAATACCTACTGTGTCAGCGGCCAATGGGTGCTCACCAACCGCCCTAGCTCGAAGTCCCATTCTGGTCTTGAATAAAACGAACCAGATCGTTGGCACGATCAAAATGGCGAGGAAAACCGTGATGCGGTTTTCGAAAAACACGGGACCCAAGATTGGAATATCGCTCAACACCGGAATCTTTATGATGTCCATGGTTCCGGGAAAGTTCACGCTCTGGGCATCCTCTGTCAGCCATTGCTGATACAGGAAGTTAGTAATACCGATAACTAGAACATTCAGCACAACGCCAACAATGATCTGCTGCGCCAAGAACTTGATCGAAAATATCGCCAAGATCATCGAGAGCAAGGCGGAAGTGACCATGGCTGCGATGATTCCAAACAGGAAATTGTCCGTGATTGAAGACACCACTGCGGCCATGAATGCTCCGGTTAGAAGTTGACCCTCAATAGCAATATTCGTAATTCCCACGCGCTCACTCATGATTCCAGCCATCGCTCCGAGGATGATTGGGACTGCCAACACCAAAGCTGTACCAGCGATAAAAGCAATAGGAACTGATGCTTCGGCCGCCAGCCAGCCAAGTAGCGCTGTTACTCCGACGGCACCAAAAACAATCGAAACCCAGGTCGGAGTCTTGAGGTTCTTTATGGCCCTCGAAAGCGAAAATCCCGCCAAAGCGAACATCGCCAAGCCGGAGAGGATACCCAGCAGGCTGGAGTCGATGTCTAAGGTTGGGAGCTGAAGGGAGTCAGTTCGCCTAGAGATCTCGAAGGCAACCATTCCGTCGCGTCCCAGAAGCCCCAAGAACACGAGTGTCAGGACACCTATTGAGCCCATTACTAACGGCGACTTAAAGCCAACCTTGACTTCAATTTCTTTTGGAGTGGTCATTTGGAGCCTCCCCCGCGTGTGAATATTCGTTTTCGGAACGCTTCGAGGGCGTGGGTCGTCTGTGGCTTGGGCAGTCTGAACAGTGCTCGAATTAGAGGCGGGGCGGCTATGAATAGCACGATTGCTCCCTGAACGATTCCGAGTACCTCCGGGCTTACCCCGAAGACCTGCATGGATGGCGCACCGGCCTTGAAAGCCCCGAAGAGCAAGCCGGCAAGCAGAATACCGGGTCCTGACGATCCGCCTAGCAGGGCTACCGTAATTGCATCAAAGCCGATGTTCGCGTGACTCGAAGGAGTAACACCGATTGCGGTTCCCAGAGTCTGGTTGGCTGCGGCCACCCCAACAAAACCCGCCGAAAGCGCCATGGCCAAAATGTAAGTCTTTTCGACATTTATTCCGGCGGCCCTGGCAGCATCTGGATTAAAGCCCACCATTCTGAGCCGATACCCAATGGTGCTTCGCTCCATCAGCCACCAGAACACTACAACTGACAACAGAGCGAAAATTAGGCCCCAGTGCAGCGAGTAATTATCTCCGAGCAATTTAGGAAGCAATGCCGTTTCGGCAGCAGGGTCCGCTTTTGGGTTGCCGGACGCTCGAGATTCCTGCAACAGCGCAGGGTCTCGCATCAAAAACGTGAAGAAATAAAGCGCGATGTAGTTGAACATGATCGTCAAGATCACCTCATGGGCACCCGTTTTGGCCTTCAGGAAACCCACAAATGCGCCCAGAAGTGCGGCGCCGACTATTCCGGCGATGAGAGCAACGACCATGTGGAGCACGAAAGGCAGTTCAAGCCTCGTCGCTACGAAGGTCGCAAAAATCATGCCGAAGATTAGTTGGCCGGTGCCACCAATGTTGAATAGGCCCACTCGAAAAGTAAGCCCGATACCGAGTCCGGCAGCAATGAGAGGTGCACCCAAACGCAGAGTCTCCGTCAGCGGTCTGATGGCTTTCTCAAAGGTTTCAGCATCGGCGTTATAAATAGCTCCACGGAAAAGCGCTCCGTAGCCATCATTTACAACAGCGAAGGCCGCCCCAAGTGCGTCACCAGGCCTGGCCAATATGTATCCGAGGGACTCAATAAATTCCTTGTTTGAGCCGATCATGAACAAGGCGCCGACCAAAAAACCAAGCAATATAGAGATCACGGTTCGGACCAAACCACCAGAAAAGATTTCACGCATTACCTGTGGCATCGTGTTGTCAGCCTTGTTGATTTCACTCATGCGGTCACTCCAGCCATTAGCTTGCCGAGATCTTCTCTCGATGTATTCGGCTCTACGATTCCAACTATTTTGCCGCGATACATCACTGCAATTCGATCCGCGAGAGCCAAGACTTCATCGAGTTCTGAAGAGATCAAGATAACGGCTTTACCAGCATCTCGCGCAGCAATTATTTGCTCGTGTATGAACTCAATAGAGCCGACGTCTACCCCTCGGGTTGGCTGGGAGGCGATCAAGAGACTTACCTCTCTAGACATTTCCCTGGCAACAACTACTTTTTGCTGGTTGCCGCCGGATAGCTTATGAGCAACGGTTTCCGCGGATGGAGTTCGAACATCGAACTGCTCGACAAGCTCTTTGGCAATCCGCTTGCGAGCTACAAAGTTTATGTTCAGGCCCTTTGTGAACCTCGATTTGTACGACGAGTTCAACATTAGATTTTCAGCAATCGTAAACTCGGAAACTAAGCCATCGCTCTGGCGATCTTCCGGAATAAACCCGACGCCACTTTCCAATACTTCGCGCACTGACTTGTTTGTTATCTCTTTGCCGTTTAGGTTCACTTTGGCTTTTTGGCCCAGGGGTTTCCTCAATCCAAGCAAAAACTCGGCGAGTTCGGTTTGGCCGTTGCCCTGAACTCCGGCAAGGGCCAGAATCTCTCCACCTCGAACCTCAAAGCTGACATCATTCACCGCCTTTTGCGATCGATCATCTAGGACGCTTACGTGCTCAACTTCTATAACCACATCTCCGAGTGCTGCCGGCTTCTTATTCACCGTAAGCATCACTTCGCGGCCCACCATAAGTGATGCAAGTTCCGAGGTCTCAGCGTCAGGCTTGGCCGAACCAACGACTTTTCCTAACCTAATAACAGTGATTCGGTCGGCCACTGCTTTTACTTCGCGAAGCTTGTGGGTGATGAAAACAATAGAAGTGCCGCTTTTGGCAAGCTGGCGCATAATCTCCATCAGCTCGTCAGTCTCCTGAGGAGTTAACACTGCTGTTGGCTCGTCCAGCACGAGGATCTTGGCCTCTCTTGATAGCGCCTTGATAATCTCGACTCGCTGCTGGGCCCCTACCGGAAGGTCCTCGATTAGAGCGTCCGGGTCGATATTGAAGCCAAACCGCTCCGATATTTCTAAAACTTGCTTTTTCGCTTGAACTAAGTCGATTACCCCAAACGCTTTAGTCGGCTCGTGGCCGAGTGCAACGTTCTCCGCGACAGTAAATACGGGGATGAGCATGAAGTGCTGATGCACCATTCCGATTCCGGCCGCCATGGCGTCGCCTGGGCCGGAGAAGTTCTGCTTCACGCCATCGATTTCGATGTGCCCCTCATCGGCCGTGTATAGACCGTAGAGGACGTTCATCAACGTGGACTTGCCCGCGCCATTTTCACCGAGCAGAGCGTGGATCTCACCGGGCTCAATAACTAGGTCAATATCTTCGTTCGCAGTAACTGCGCCAAAGCGCTTCGTGATTCCGCGTAGTTCAAGTTTCAAAAGACACCCCTTTGAGCAATTACTTTATGTCAAAAACTAGAAACAAAAAGGCCGTGGGATTTACCCCACGGCCTTTTTGTTTTTTTACCTAGCTCTTTGGATCAATTTCACCGGAGTTGATTCCGGCTTCAATCTCAACTAGTCGAGCCTTTAGTTCGTCAGAAAGCTTGGAGTCGAAGTCGTAGAACGGGCTTAGGCCAGTTCCGCCATTCGCAAGTGTTCCAACATATGCCTCACCGTCGAATGCCCCACCAGCTGAAAGCTCAGCAATGATGTCGTAAACGGCGTTGGTCATGCGCTTCTCAGCTGAAGTAAGCACGAATGGTGCATACTCCGGGGCGGTAAGGGCTACGTCCTTGTCCACACCAATAATGACGCCATCGATGCCGGCTTCCTTAATGGCTTCGGTTGTGGCACCGAACTGGTCGCCACCAACTGGGAACAATACGTCAGCACCATCGTTGATAAGTGCGGCAGCAATTGACTTTGAGGTTCCTGAGTTAGGAACGAAGTCACCGATGAACTGACCGGTTTGGGCCATTGGGTCCCAGCCAACAACAGTCACGGGAACGTCGTTCTCATCGCCCCAAGCCATTGCGCCGTAGTAGAAACCGTCCATGAAGTCAGTAACTGCTGGAATCTGTAATCCACCGTAAGTTCCGACAACCTTGCTTGTTGAGTAAGCAGCAGCTGCATATCCAGCAAGGTAAGACGACTCAGCCATGTTGTAAGCGACTGGCTTTAGGTTCGCGTTGCCCTCTGAGTAGCCATCGATAGTTACGAAGTTCATGGTTGGGTTAGCCGCTGCGACTGCGTTCACGTCACCGATCAAGTTGAAGCCAACTGCGAAAGTGATGTCGCAGTTCGCGTCAACCATGGCCTGCAAGTTAGGGGCAAAATCTTCGGAGGAGTTTGACTCAGCGTCGTTAATCTGTGCTCCAAGATCTGCCACAGCCTTTTCTAGGCCGTCGTACACAGACTCGTTGAACGACTTGTCGTTCCAGCTACCTTCGTCAGAAACTGCACATGCTAAGTAATCAATGGCTGGTGCTGCTTCTTCGGTTGCGGTAGCGGCGGCTGTCTCGGTTGTCTCGGCCTCTGGGGCAGCAGCACAGCCTGACAGCACTAGTGCTGAAACGCCCATTAGGGCGAAAGCAGCGGATGCATTACGTAGCTTCAAGGTTCCTCCTGAAATAAGTTAAGGCGCCGGTCGCGCCTAGTTTATGGATACTCTAGCGCCAGAATTCGTAGCTGCAACCCATATTCCAAAGCTTTACATTATCGAGATGTTTGTCTAAAGAAGGTCAGAGTGGCCGGTTTGCTTGAGCGCTTCGACCATAGCTTTGACCTTTTGAGCGTGGGCCTTTGTAGTGATAAGAAGCGCATCCGCTGTGTCCACCACAATGATGTCCTCAAGTCCAATGAGCGCCACCAGTCGGTTAGTGTCACTGACCAATATTCCTGACGACGAATCGGACAGGACCTTCGCTGAGCCCAGCACCGCCAGGTTGTTGCTGTTGCCCTGTGACTGAAGCTCCGCGATTGCCGCGAAGTCTCCAACGTCATGCCATTCAAAATTGCCGGGCACTACGGCCACCAGGCCCAGCTTTGCAGCTGGCTCAGCGATCGCGTAGTCGATTGCGATCTTGTCGAGTCCTGGCCAGATTGAATGCAACTTCGCGGCTCGATTCTCAGTGTCCCAATGCTCAGCAAGCTCCATGACGCCCGCGTGAAGTTGTGGTTGCGTCGTTGCAAGCACGTCGAGCAAAAGTTTTGCAGGCGCGATGAACATTCCAGCGTTCCAGAGATACTTTTTTGAAGCTACAAATTTTCCGGCTTTTTTTATGTTCGGCTTCTCAATGAAGTCAGCCACCTCAAATCCTTCGGTGCCCGAAATTGGGGACCCTTTTTTGATATATCCAAAAGCCACGGATGCTTCGGTCGGAACGATGCCAATGGTGACGATCTTTCCAGTGGCGGCTATTTCAATTGACGCTTCGATTGCCGTTAAAAGCTTTTCGTTATCCCTGATCACATGGTCTGCGGCGAAGGAGCCGACTATTACCTCCGGATCTCTTTTATAAAGCACAGCAGCTGCCAGGGCGATAGCTGCTGTCGAGTCCTTCGGTGAAGGTTCAAGAATTAGATTTGCCTGGTCCAAGTGAGGCAGGTGCTGTGCAACCGTTGTGGCATGCACATCGCCGGTCACAACCATCATCCGATTGCCCACTAGGGGCGATAGGCGATCCCAGGTGTCTTGAAGTAACGTTTGGCCGGAACCGGTTAAATCGTGCAGGAACTTTGGGGCACTGGCTCTAGAAAGTGGCCACAGCCTCGACCCCACGCCACCGGCCGGAATTATTGCGAAAAAATTGTCATGGCCAGCAGTCGTTTTTTTATTCACGAAATCACTCTAGGTGTTATTCGCCTAGATTCAAAAGGTTGGCTTTTACTGGGTTAGACTTAAAACTCATTCTGTTCTATCCATGGAGGCTAGCTTGGCAATAAAGCCAGCAGGAACCCTGTACCGAGGCAAAGTTGGTATGTGGTCCTGGGTACTGCACCGCATCAGCGGCGTGGGCATCTTTTTCTTTTTACTCGTCCATGTTTTGGACACTGCGCTCGTTCGAGTGAGTCCTGAGGCTTACAACATAGTTATCGAGTCCTATAAGACCCCGGTGGTTGGGCTAGCAGAGCTAGGGCTGGTAGGAGCAATCTTGTTTCACGGCCTGAATGGTCTTCGCGTGATCGCGATTGACTTCTGGTCGAAGGGAACGAAATATCAGAGCGCGATGTTCTGGGTTGTCATTACTGTGACTGTCGTCGCGGTTGCAGGCTTTACTCCAATGCATCTTGCACGAGTATTCGGACACTAGGGGGTCGATGATGAGCGTAACTATCGAAGTACCAAATCGTCCTCGGACTCGCAAGCAAGCTAACTGGGAAAAGTACGGCTGGCTGTTCATGCGTGTCAGCGGTCCTTTACTAATCGTTCTTATCTTCACCCACCTAGTGGTGAACCTCGTTCTCGGTGATGGCATCAAAGCCATCGACTTCGCCTTCGTGGCTGGGAAGTGGGCGGACCCGTTCTGGCAGGTTTGGGATCTAGCGATGCTTTGGCTCGCGCTGATTCACGGAACCAACGGAATGCGCACCATAGTCAATGACTACGCCGGCCAGGTCAAGGTCCGTCGCGCCCTCACCACAACACTGTGGGCAGTCTGCGCGCTTCTGATTTTGCTTGGAACTCTAGTAATTTTCACATTCGACCCATGCCCAGCTGGCGCATCTGCTGAGCTGTTGGCCTCATTCTGCCCAGCGCAGTAAGTAAGGGAAATAAATTGGCGGAAAAAGTAGCGGTTGACGACAACATCACCTATCACTCGTTTGACGTGCTAATCGTTGGTGCCGGAGGTGCCGGCATGCGGGCCGCAATCGAAGCTGGCACAGACCTCAATGTCGGTGTCGTTTCAAAACTATTTCCAACCAGAAGCCACACTGGAGCTGCTCAGGGCGGAATGGCCGCAGCACTTGCAAACGTCGAGGAAGACAACTGGGAGTGGCACACATTCGACACGGTCAAAGGTGGAGACTACCTAGTTGACCAGGACGCAGCCGAAATCTTGGCGAAGGAATCGGTTCAGGCGGTAATCGATCTAGAAAACATGGGGCTGCCCTTCAATAGAACCCCAGACGGCAAGATTGATCAGCGCCGATTCGGAGGTCACACCAGAGACCACGGCAAGGCGCCAGTTAGGCGAAGCTGTTATGCAGCTGACCGGACTGGCCACATGATCCTGCAGACCCTGTACCAGAACTGCGTCAAGATGGGAATCAATTTTTTCAACGAGTTCTACGTTCTAGATTTAGTAATGAACGACGGCAAGCCGGCAGGAGTCGTTGCCTATGAACTTGCCACCGGAGACATTCACGTTTTCCAGGCAAAGTCGATCATTTTTGCAACCGGTGGATTTGGGAAGATCTACAAAACCACCTCGAACGCTCACACCTTGACCGGCGACGGAGTGGCGATTGCCTTTAGAAGAGGTATCCCTCTGGAGGACATGGAGTTTTACCAGTTCCACCCGACCGGCCTTGCCGGCTTGGGAATTTTGCTCTCCGAGGCCGCTCGCGGTGAGGGCGGAATTCTAAGAAACTCCGCCGGTGAAAGATTTATGGAGCGCTACGCCCCGACCATTAAAGACCTTGCTCCAAGAGACATGGTTGCAAGAGCAATGGCAAACGAGGTTCGCGAAGGCCGCGGTGGCGGACCCAACAAGGATTATGTTTTCCTTGACCTAACGCACCTTGAGCCTGCGGTCATTGACGCGAAGCTCCCAGACATCACAGAGTTTGCAAGAACCTATCTTGGTGTTGAGCCTTACACCGAGCAGATACCAGTTTTTCCAACCGCTCACTACGCCATGGGTGGCATCCCAACCAACATCAAGGCCGAAGTGCTCTCGGATAACGACACTGTCATTCCAGGTCTCTACGCGGCTGGGGAGTGTGCTTGCGTTTCGGTACACGGAGCAAACCGTTTGGGCACTAACTCGCTACTAGACATTAACGTGTTTGGAAAGCGCGCCGGACAGTATTCCGTCGAGTATGCAAAAACCGCAACTCAGGTTCCGATGCCAGAAAACGCCGCCGCCGATGTCATTGCAATGATCGACAAGGTGCGAAAAGCAAAGGGCAAGGAGAAAATCGCTCAGCTTCGTAAGGAGCTACAGGAGACGATGGACAAGAACGCTCAGGTTTTTAGAACCGAAGAAACCCTGAACGAAGCTTTGGAGAAAGTCCAGGAACTTCGCAAGCGCTACGAAAACATATCTATTCAGGATCAAGGCAAGCGATTCAACACTGATCTACTGGAAGCGATCGAATTAGGCTTCCTGCTGGATCTTGCCGAGGTCACTGTAATTGCTTGCCGCGAGCGCCGAGAATCACGCGGTGCCCACCTGCGCGAGGACTACACGGAGCGAGATGACAAGAACTTCATGGTTCACTCCATGGTCTACAAGCAGGAAAAAATAGAAAAGAATACCGGTACAAACATGAGAATCGGCTGGAAGCCGGTTGTTGTAACCAATTACCAACCAATGGAGCGCAAGTACTAATGGCTGAACTATCCGTCCCAACGATTGAGTCCTTCACGGTCACACTTATCGTCAGACGCTTTGACCCAGAGAACGACACTGAGCCAAAGTGGGAGGATTTTGACGTCGAGATGTATGGAACCGATCGAGTTCTAGACGCGCTTCACAAGATCAAGTGGGAGCAGGATGGCTCCCTCACTTTCCGTCGCTCCTGCGCTCACGGTGTTTGCGGTTCCGACGCAATGCGTATCAACGGCAGGAACCGACTTGCCTGCAAGACGCTAATCAAGGACCTTGACATCTCTAAGCCCATCTATGTAGAGCCAATCAAGGGCCTGCCCGTAGAAAAGGACCTGATTGTTGACATGACGCCGTTCTACAAGGCGTATTTGGAAATCAACCCATTCTTGGTTGCCACCGATAAGCCCAAGAAGGAACGCCTGCAGTCTCCGGAAGAACGTGCCCGCTATGACGACACAACCAAGTGCATCCTCTGTGCCGCGTGTACAAGTAGCTGTCCAGTGTTCTGGACCGATGGTCAATACTTTGGCCCGGCCGCAATCGTGAACGCTCACCGCTTCATTTTTGACTCCAGAGACGAAAACGCAGAACTGCGTCTGGATATATTGAACGATAAAGAAGGTGTCTGGCGCTGCCGCACTACTTTTAACTGCACCGAAGCATGCCCGAGAGGGATTGAAGTGACTAAGGCCATAGCCGAGGTGAAACAAGCCATCTTGCGCGGAAGAGCTTAGACAATTTATTTGTTGACAACTCAATGACCGTAAATAGACGAACTGCCCTGACTGGGATTGTCGCCACATCCGCTGCTTTTACCTTGGCCGCCTGCGCTTCTGAAGCGCAACCAGTACCAACAACTTCCCCTAGCGCCACATTGGAGGAATCAAGCGCACCGCCCGCATCAGAACAATTACTTGGAAAAGCCAGTGAAGTGATGGTCGGATCCGGAATGAAGTACAAAATAAGCGATGCGCTCACCATCTTGGTTACGCGCCCAGCTCTTGAAACCTTCCGCGCCTTCAATGCAACCTGCACTCACGCCGGATGCATCGTCACTGGCGTTCGCGAAGAACAGATAGTTTGTGGTTGCCACGGAGCAAGATTCGACACCGACAGCGGCGAACCTCAATCTGGTCCGGCAAGAAGTGCTCTGGGCAAAATAACCATTGAAGTGCGCGGTGAAGATCTCTACGCGCTTATCTAGCTCCTAGATTGGTGTAGATGCTAAAAATTGCAAGCGTAAACGTAAATGGAGTCCGAGCCGCAGCCAGGAAAAACATGGGCGAATGGGTTCAAGAATCTAACCCCGACGTGCTTTGCCTTCAAGAGGTTCGAGCCCCTACCGAAGATTTGGTAGAGCTTTCTACTAATGGCCCGCTGGCGGTTGCTGAGGGCTGGAACATTTTCGATGACCTCGCGACTGCTAAAGGCAGAGCAGGAGTCGCGGTGCTTTCCAAGCACAAGGTCCTGTCCTCCTCAACAAAACTTGGCGCTGATGACTTTGATTCCGCCGGGCGATGGCTAGAGGCCGAGATCGAGGTTGGTAACCAAAAGGTAACTGTTATCAGTTGTTACGTTCACTCCGGCGAAGTAGATACCCCTAAACAAGTTGAGAAATACAAGTTCCTGGACGCAATGACAATTCGCATGCAGGAGCTGATGGATTCGGGTCAACATGCGGTCGTCGTTGGAGACCTAAACGTCGGCCACACCGAACTAGATATAAAAAACTGGAAGGGCAATCTGAAAAACTCCGGCTTCCTGCAAGAAGAGCGTGTGTATTTCGATGGCTTCCAAAAAATGGGCTGGGTAGATGTGGGAAGAACAAGTCACCCCGACCAACCCGGCCCCTACACCTGGTGGTCCTATCGAGGTAAAGCTTTCGACACAAACGCCGGCTGGCGAATTGATTACCAACTAGCTACCCCTGCATTGGCAAAACTCAGCCAGACTTATCAAGTAGATCGGGCACCGAGCTATGACACGAGGTGGAGCGACCACTCTCCCGTGGTCGTTGAGTATGAACTGTAGGAACACAAGATGACTAAACCAAACCTGCTCTCAGGAATGCAACCATCGGCGGCGAGTCTTCACCTCGGAAACTATCTGGGTGCACTCACCCAGTGGGTTGCAATGCAGGACCAGTTCAACGCCTTCTACGTAATTGTTGACCTGCACGCGATCACGGTGCCGCAGGATCCGAAGCTGCTTCTAGAAAACACCCGCCGGACAGCGGCTCAGTATCTGGCAGCAGGATTAGATCCAGACAAGAGCTCGCTGTTTGTGCAGTCTCATGTATCGGCTCACGCTCAATTAGCCTGGGTGCTGAACTGCATCACCGGCTTCGGAGAAGCCTCGAGAATGACACAGTTCAAAGACAAAAGCCAAAAGGGTGGCGCAGACAACTCATCCGTCGGTCTATTCACATACCCAATCTTGCAAGCGGCGGACATTTTGCTTTATCAACCAACCGCAGTTCCAGTCGGCGAAGATCAGCGCCAACATCTCGAACTTACTCGCGATTTGGCGATGCGCTTTAATTCCAGATACGGCGAAACTTTTACCATTCCAAAAGCGGAAATCTTGAAAGAAACCGCCAAAATCTATGACTTGCAAGTGCCGACAGCAAAGATGTCGAAATCAGCCCATGACCCTAAGGGTTTGATAAACCTGATGGATGAGCCTGCGCAGATAACCAAGAAAATCAAGTCCGCCGTCACCGACACCGATGGCGACATCCGCTTTGACCGAGAAAATAAGCCGGGTATCTCTAACCTGCTCGGTATCTACTCTGCACTTACTGGCGAGCCGGTCGCGAAAATAGAGGCCGGCCTTTCAGGTGGTGGGTACGGAACACTAAAGGCCGAAGTTGCTGACGCCGTAGTTGCAGCACTTGAGCCAATCAGAACTAGAGCCAATGAACTGCTCGAGGATCCAGCGGAATTGGATCGCCTGCTTGCCAAAGGTGCAGCCAGCGCGAACCAGACTGCGGAAAAAACACTGAAGGCCGTGTATGCAAACCTTGGGCTGGTGACCCCGGTCTGAGGAATTTCTCAGCCCAAAAGAGTATTGTTTCAGGTAAGCACAGTTCTTCGGGGTCAGTGAAAATCTGAACCGGCGGTTATAGTCCGCGACCCGACTGGAAACATCGCCACCAGCGATGAGACTCCAGGCGGTTGACTTGGTGAAAATCCAAGACCGACGGTTAAAGTCCGGATGAGAGAAGAACTAGGGCGCTATTTGCGCCCTCTTATTTTCCGTTCCCGCGGTTCTGTGTTATCGGAACTGAAAGGGAAAGATGCCGAGCGTAGAGCAATACGAATCCGCGATGCGCCGCGCCCTGGAAATCTCGCTCAACGGTCCGGCTGTTGGGACAAACCCTCAGGTTGGCGCCGTAATTTTAGATCCAGCTGGTTTAGTAGTAAGTGAAGGCTGGCATAAAGGCGCTGGCAGCGACCATGCCGAAGTTATGGCCCTTGAGCACTTCGCAGAAAACTTTCCAGGTGTTTCCCTGAAAAATCACACCGCAGTGGTCACGCTAGAACCCTGCAACCACGTCGGCAGGACCGGTCCTTGCGCGCTGGCTCTGATCGAGGCTGGAGTCAGTCGAGTTATATTCGCATCCGCTGATCCCGGGGATCAGTCAAGCCAGGGATCTCAAACCCTGAAAGATGCCGGAATCGAAGTAATACCCGGCGTACTTCTCAAGCAAGCCGAGGAGCAAAATCGAGTCTGGCTCCGCTCTAAGCGCCTGGGCAGACCCTTTGTGACCCTGAAGTGGGCAAGCACATTGGATGGCCGCAGTGCAGCTTCCGACGGTACCAGTCAATGGATTAGCGGCCCTGACTCGAGGGCTGATACTCATTCGAGACGCGCGAACGCGGACAGTATTTTGGTCGGAACGAGTACCGCAATTGCCGACGACCCCGAACTTACGGCCAGGAAGCCAGATGGTCATTATTTTGAAAATCAGCCAATCCGAGTAGTTTTGGGCGAATCGGTAATTCCGAACAATTTGCGTCTGTTTAATGACAGAGCCAAAACTATTCAAATCCAAACGCGTGACCTGAACGATGCTCTTCGGCAACTTTGGGCTCAGGGCATAAAGCATGTTTTTGTTGAAGGTGGGCCAAAGTTGGCGAGTGCATTTGTTGCAGCCAAATTGGTAGACGAATTCATTGTGTATTTATCGCCAATGCTTTTGGGTGGCCCAAACATGGCACTTGGCCAAATAGGGATTACCAGCATCGAAGACGCAGCACGACTAGAAGTGCTGGAAACCAAACAACTTGGAAATGACATATTCATCAGAGCGAGGAGCGCGTAATGTTCACCGGAATCATAGAAGAGCTTGGAACCGTAACTGGAATTACCAAGCAGTCAGATGCATTGCGTCTAACGATAAAAGGAAATATGGTGCTGGGAGACCTAAAGCGAGGAGACTCGATCTCCTGCTCAGGCACTTGCCTAACAGCTATTGAGATTGACGAGAATGGCTTCACCGCTGACGTGATGATGGAAACCATCAAGCTAACCAGTCTCATGGAGGTGGTAGTTGGTGACCCAATAAACCTGGAGCGAGCGATGAACGCACAAACTCGTTATGGTGGCCACGTTGTCCAGGGGCACATCGACGGTGTCGGTGAGTTTGTCTCGCGTGAGACCAGTGAAAACTGGGATTGGGTCAGAATCAGAATTCCGCGCGAACTCTTGCGCTACGTAGTGATGAAGGGGTCGATTACCTTTGACGGCATCTCACTCACCGTCAATGAAATATCCGACGATGTAATTGGCCTTTCTCTGATTCCTGAGACGCTGCAGGTGACAACGCTGGGTTCCAAAAAGCCTGGCTCAAAGGTCAACGTTGAGGTTGATGTAATGGCGAAGCACATCGAGAGACTCATGGAGTTCAAGTAAATGGAAATTATTGAATCAAGTATCGAAGAAGTTCTCACTGCCCTTCGGGCCGGCAAACCGGTTTTGGTCACCGACGCCGAAGATCGAGAGGACGAGGGTGACGCGATAATTGCTGCTGAGTTCGCAACTACCGAGTGGATGGCCTGGATGATCCGCTACACCTCAGGATATATCTGTGCTCCCATGACCGAGCAACGAGCTAACGAACTTGACTTGCCCTTGATGTGGGTAAAAACCCAAGACCCTCACCGGACTGCCTACACGGTGAGCGTCGACGCTACCGACCGCGCGACAACCGGGATTTCAGCTGCCGACAGAGGCCTGACCGCCAGAGTACTGGCTGACCGAAGCTCCGGACCTCTCTCACTGATGCGCCCCGGTCACGTTCTTCCGCTGCGGGCGAAAGACGGTGGTGTGCTAGAAAGAGCCGGCCACACCGAAGCGGCAGTTGACCTCATGAAACTAGCGGGCCTTGAGCCGGTCGCAATGATGGCTGAGATGGTCAATGACGATGGAACAATGATGCGCCGCGAGGAATTATTTCAGACCGCCCTAAGGTTTGACTTACCTATGACTAGCATTTCGAACCTGAAGGAGCACTTGGCTAAGCGTGCCCCGAAGCTGAATCCCAGCACTAATAGGATTCGTTTCGACGCCGAAGCGAAGTTGCCCACTACGCACGGTGATTTCCGCGTTAGAGGCTATTACGATGTGCAGACAACTGCAGACCACGTAGCCATCATCTCCGGCAATCCGACTGGGAAAAATGTTCTTGTTCGCCTGCATTCAGAGTGCATTACAGGAGAAGCCTTTGGGTCGCTGAAGTGTGAATGTGGCCCACAGCTAGAAGGTGCAATGGATGCCATTGCCGCCGATCCAACAGGTGGGGTAGTCATTTACCTGCGTGGCCAAGAGGGACGCGGTATTGGACTACTAAACAAGCTGAAAGCGTACGCACTGCAAGAACAAGGCTTGGACACCGTGGATGCGAATCTCGCACTTGGACTCCCAAGCGAAGCACGCGAGTACGGAGCAGCCATTGCTATCTTGCAAGACTTAGGCATCGAAAGCGTTCGCTTGCTAACAAACAATCCTGAAAAGCGGGAGTCCTTGGAGAAAGCTGACATAGCTGTTACCGAGACAGTTCCCCTAATTGTGGGCTTGGCGGAGCAGAACCTTGGGTATCTAGCAGCTAAGCGCGAGCGCATGGGGCATGAGTTACCCGCTAATCTGGACAAGTGAGCGGTAGCGGAGCACCAAATCTGAATGTTTCAGCAATCGGCAAAAAAGCCGTCATTGTTGCAACCTCTTGGCACCCGAAAATAATGGCGGGCCTGATATCGGGCGCGCAGAAAGAACTCGAAGTTGCCGGAGCGGCTAATGTCCAAGTGACTATGGTTCCCGGAGCATTCGAGCTTCCGCTTGCTGCCAAATGGGCTTTTGAGCAAGGGGCAGATTTAGTTATAGCTCTTGGAGTCGTGATTCAAGGGGGCACCCCTCACTTTGACTACATTTGCTCTTCCGCGACAGAGGGCCTAACCCGAGTCCAACTTGATTCAAACAAGCCCTTGGGCTTCGGCTTACTTACTGTAAACAACGAACAAGAGGCCCTTGATCGAGCTGGTCTCGAAGGGTCAAAGGAAGACAAGGGAGCTGAAGCCGTTCAGGCTGCGCTTGCCATGTCGGCCATAATGCCCGGCTAGCGGTCCCTGTAATCCAATTCAAATAAGAAACAAGTTTCTTCAGGCAAATAGCCTCAGTCGTACCCAAACAAAACCGGCTGTCCTTGAGCTTTCCCTTTTTTCGCATAAAAATACGAATTTGTCTGGTCCCTTAGCAAGGAACTTTGGCGATGGCACTTGTATCTTTAGTAAATGACTAAAAAGCTTGGTAACCGCAGGGTTAGCGGAACCGAGCAGTACTACACCCCCAAAGACCTCGCAGGTGAACTAGTCGAACTGACATTAAGAACAATCTCTCGCGCGACCGAAAAGTCTTTTCTCGAACCCGCCGGTGGCACCGGAAGTTTTATTGAAGCTCTCAATAGGGCAGGCATAACGGCGATCACCTCGGTGGATAAGTACCCGATGCACCCAAGCGTGATCCAGGCCGACTTTCTAGAGTGGGAGACAAAACGCACGGACCTACTCACCATTTCAAATCCTCCGTTTGGCAGAAATAATGCTCTCTCCGTGCCCTTTTTCAATCGAGCCGCCGAATTTTCCAGCCAGATAGCTTTTTTGGTGCCCCGATCTTGGCGTAAGTGGTCGGTCCAAAACCGGCTGGACCCGAGATTCCACCTAGTTTTAGATGTTGACGTCGCTGTTCAGTACGAGGATGCTTTCGGCGAAAAAATCGCAAAGCGCAACGACCTAAGAACCTGCTTTCAGATTTGGGAAAAACGCCTGGATCTACGCGCGACAATAGCCGTTCCTGACAACGGCTTTATCCAAAAAACAACTCCCGACAACGCAGATCTTGCAATAAGGGTTTTTGGCTACGGCTGCGGAAATGTGATGAGCGACTTTCCGCGTCAGCCAAACACAACATTGATGTTCCTGAGAGTTTTGGATAAAAGCATCAAATCGGCTCTACTGGACTTAGATTATGAGAGGTTTTCAATAAACACCGCCTACACAAGAGCCCTTTCTTTTCAAGAAATAAACTTTCTGATTAATGAACGGGTCTTTGGGGACGGGTTCCACGAGAAGTTAGGTTTATAAAGCAGTGAGTGAATATTACAAGGATCCATCCCAAAACCCGAAGAGCCGAGAATACCGTGGGCCACGGGCCAAACTGACCGACCTTCTTCCATACCTAAAAGACCACCGCCGAACCTTGGTTCTCGCTCTGGCCCTATCGGTCTTGGGCTCACTCCTCGCACTCGGCCAACCATTGCTAATTGGCCAACTGATAACGGCGGTTCAGGAGAGCCTTGATACGAGCGTCCTTGCGTGGCTCATCGTGGTTTTGGTTATCACCTCTGCGCTTGTAAATGCCTTTCAGTACTACCTGCTCTACAAAACTGGAGAGGGGGTAGTTCTCTCCACGAGAAAAGCCCTGATTGCCAGAATGCTTCGTCTCCCGATCTGGCAGTACGACCGCCGCCGTATCGGAGACCTCGTGTCTCGGGTTGGTTCTGACTCAACTCTTTTGAAGGCAGTGCTTACTCAAGGACTGGTTGACGCGCTTGGAGGCCTGATTCAGTTTGTCGGCGCAATCGTGGTCATGGCATTCATTGACCCGATCTTGCTAGGAACCACCCTCGTGGTCGTTTCTATCGCGGTGGGTGCGATTTCACTCACCGGTCGCCGGATTCGCTCAGCAACCACCAAGGCTCAAATGCGAGTCGGTGAAATGAGCGCTGCGGTTGAGCGTGCACTGAGCGCAATTAGGACCATACGCGCGTCTCGAGCGGAAGAGCGCGAGACCGAAGAAATTTACAAGAGTGCCGAAGCCGCTTACGACCAAGGTCTCAGCATCGCAAGGCTCTCAGCCGTTGTTGCCCCGATCGCACAAGTTGCCTTCAACAGCGCATTCATAATCGTGCTTGGGCTGGGAGGCCTGAGAGTAGCAAGCGGGTCAACGACAATTGCATCGCTAGTGACCTTCGTGATTTTGCTTGTGTTCATGATTGGCCCGCTGATTTCTGCCTTCGGCGCTTACACATCGATCATGGGCGCCCTGGGCGCCCTGGCTCGAATCAAAGAGATCATGATCCTTGATGAGGAAGAGACCGGGAGCGACAATGTACCTAGAAAAAGCACCAACTCAACGGCCATCGAATTTCAAAATGTTCATTTCCACTATGCACCAGATGAAGGCGAAGAATCCGACGACATAATCAAGGGCATCGACATAAAAATTGCCCGTGGTGCCCGCGTGGCACTGGTTGGGCCTTCCGGAGCCGGTAAGTCGACAATCTTCTCGCTAATAGAGCGCTTCTACGAGCCGACCGAAGGTCGGATCCTGCTTGACGGCCAGCCGGTAACTGAATTCTCTAGAGAGTCACTGCGCCAACAGCTGGGTTATGTCGAACAGGATGCTCCAGTGCTTGCGGGGTCCCTGAAAGACAACTTGCTACTCGGAAAAGCGGACGCGACCGACGAAGAGCTAGAAAGCGTGCTTAGACAAGTAAACCTGAGCGAGGTTCTGAAGCGCGACACCAAGGGTCTTGGTGCTCAGGTGGGCGAGGACGGCATAATGCTCTCTGGTGGCGAGCGTCAGCGATTGGCTATCGCTAGGGCTCTTTTGGCTTCCCCTGAGATCTTGCTGCTGGATGAATCAACCAGTGCCTTGGATGGGCCGAATGAACAGCGTATGCGAGAAGCAATTGATGCGGTAGCTCACGATCGAACGCTGCTGGTGATTGCTCACAGGCTGTCCACCGTTGTTGACTCCGACCAAATTATTGTTCTAGAACACGGCAAAGTAGTCGGAATTGGCACGCATTCTGAGCTAGTCAAAACCACCCCGCTATACGCCGACTTGGCGAAGCACCAACTGCTGGTTTAGCAATAGAGTATTGACATGACTGCTCATAATCAGATCACTGCCGAACAGGTATCGATACTCGACGCTAACGATCCATTGGCAAGCTTTCGCGACGAGTTTGTAATTTCGGACCCCGAGGTTTGCTACCTAGACGGCAACTCACTCGGTCGACTGCCAAAACGCACAATTGAAGAAGTTAATAAGTTCTTGACCAATGAGTGGGGACCGGAGCTAGTTGACGGTTGGTCTCACTGGATAGACCAAGCTCAACCCGCTGGAGATCTTCTGGCGCGTGCCGTGCTTGGAGCAAGTGCGGGTCAAACCCTGGTCTGTGACACCACCAGCGTGAATTTCTACCAGCTTTGCGTTGCGGCCATAAAGGCTAGACCGGGGCGCAAGACAGTCATTATCGATTCATCTAATTTCCCAACAGACCGGTATATTCTGGCCGGCATCGCCGACTCAATGGGGCTCAACCTTGTGACCCTTGATACCGACGGGTCTGGTGGACCTGGGGCGGTGAAGATCGAGTCTGAGTTTGAAAGAGTGACTGCTTCAGAGCTTGCTAAGCACCTAAATGACGACGTGGCGATGGTGACCCTACAAGCAATCAACTATCGATCCGGAGCAAGGCAAGACCTTAAGGCCATAACCGATTTAGTTCGCCAGCACGGAGGGCTTGTGGTGTGGGATTGCTCTCATGCCGCCGGTTCTATCCAACTAGATTTCGAGAAAAACGGCGTTGACCTAGCTGTCGGGTGCACATACAAATACGGTAATTCCGGGCCCGGTTCACCAGCATGGCTATTTGTCTCAAAATCAATTCAGACAGAGCTAAGAGTTCCAATTCAGGGCTGGTTTGCTCAAGAAATGCAGTTTGAAATGGGGCCAGACTTCGAGCCGGCGGACACAATTCGTCGCTACCAGATTGCTAGCCCCTCTATCATCGGCATCAGAGCTGTTGAGGTTGCGTACGAGATGATCGAGCGCGCCGGCATTGAACTTATTGAACAGAAGGCCGCCAAGGGCACAGAGCTGATGATGGATTTGTTCAAGCAATGGTTAGAACCACTTGGATTTGAAATTGCATCGCCCTCTCAAGCCGAGCTCAGAGGTGGTCACATAATCCTGACTCACCCGGACGCCAGGCAAATCGCATACGCGATGCGAAAGATTTCAAAGGTAATACCTGACTATCGAGAGCCCAACGCAATCAGAGTAGCTATTTCTCCGCTTGCAACCAGTTACACAGAGGTATTCGAGGGGTTTTTGCGATTGCGAGACTTGGTCGAAAGCGGAAAGTACATGAGCATCGAGCAAGATGCCAACCGGGTTACCTAAGCCTCGAGTCTCCTCTTAGACAATAAAAAAGCCAGAAAGCTGGCAGGGAACAGTCAGACACAGCGAATGGATAACAGTGGAACAGAATAAGCACGTCACTTATATTTCTTACCTCAAAATTGATGAACTGCTCGCGCTACAACAACCGCTGAGCGATGGCCCGGAGCATGACGAATTGCTTTTCATAACCATCCACCAGGTCTATGAACTCTGGTTCAAGCAGGTCCTTCACGAAGTTGCTGCACTGCAGGTCACGCTAGAAGCCGGCAACTCACACCGATCCATGGCACTATTAGGTCGAATCCGAACCATTATGAAGACTTGCGTCTCTCAGCTGGACATCCTTGAAACAATGACGCCCCTGCAATTCAATTCATTTCGTGAGCGCTTGAGTTCAGCAAGCGGCTTCCAGTCCGCACAATTCCGCGAGCTCGAGGCCGTGCTGGGGAGACGAGATCAGGCTGGGGCAAAAGCCGATGCCAAATCGGGCATGGGGATGGCCGAGCACCTCATTGCCGGCTCCCCCGCTCGAGCAAAAGTAGAAGCAGCAATGACGAGGATGTCGTTGTGGGATTCGGCGCTGCACTATTTTAATTCGCGAAAAGCTATACCCAAGGAGTTGCTATCTAGAGACGTCACCGAGGCCTGGGAGCCTCACGAGGGTCTCCAGGACATTCTTATTGAACTGCACCGCAATGACCCCGAGGCCTCCATGATTGGCGAGGCTCTGGTCGATTTGGATGAGGGGCTGCAGGAGTGGCGTTATCGTCACGTCAAGATGGTTGAGCGTACCATCGGGCACAAAATAGGTTCCGGGGGCTCGGCCGGAGCAGGCTATTTGGCAAGCACACTTTTCAACCCGGTCTTCCCGGATCTGTGGGCTATAAGGTCGCGTTTCTAGCGGGCAGCCAGTACAACGTTTCTAACGAGCATTGCGCGGGTCATCGGGCCCACACCGCCCGGATTCGGAGACACATAACCGGCAACCTTCGCAACCGTAGGGTCGACATCGCCTAGGAGCTTTCCGTCGACTCTGGTTATTCCAACATCCAGAACCGCAGCACCGGGCTTTATCCATTCGGGCTTGATGAAATGCGGGCTACCCAAAGCCGCCACCACGATGTCCGACCTTGAAATAACTTCTGCGATGTGCTTCGATGCGCTGTGGAGAAGGGTTGGCGTCGCATCGATGCCCTTGCGAGTAAGCATTAGCCCGAGCGGTCTTCCCACGGTCAGGCCTCTCCCAATAATTGCAACCTCTGCCCCTTGAAGTCTGACGTCGTGGCGCCCTAATAATTCGATAATGCCGCTTGGTGTGCAAGGCAGTGGACTTTTCATCTGACCGCCGGTGTTCATGACCAAACGGCCAAGATTCACCGGGTGCAGTCCATCGGCGTCTTTATCGGGATCAATTAGTTCCAGCATTTCGTTAGCATCGATTCCACTCGGCAAAGGCAATTGCACGATGAAGCCGGTAACTTCTTTAGCCTGATTAAGGTCTTCTATCGCCGCCCGCACATCGGCCATGGAGGCAGTTGCCGGGAGATCGATGCGAATTGACTCAATTCCAACTTCGGCGCAATCCCTATGTTTGCCGGACACATAAGTAAGTGAACCCGGATCATCGCCCACCAAGATAGTGCCGAGTCCAACGGCTGTGCCTCTGGACTTCAGACTAATAACCTCAGCTGCAAGCTCTGTCTTTATGGCCTTGGCTGTTGCTAAGCCATCAAGTATTAGAGCGGTCAACCAGCTACCTAGTTTCTAGTCCGTCGTATAGAGGGAAAGCTTCGGTCAAAACTCGAACTCTGGCCTTCAGGGCAGGAAGATTAGCGCCTGGAATAAGAGCGTTCGCAATGATGTCAGCAACCTCTACGAACTCATCATCACCAAAGCCTCTAGTTGCTAGAGCCGCTGTTCCAATGCGAACTCCAGAGGTCACCATTGGCGGCCTAGGGTCGTTAGGAACTGAGTTCTTGTTAACTGTTACACCGGCCTCGTGAAGCAAGTCCTCGGCCATTTGACCGTCAACCACAGAATTCCTAAGGTCAACAAGCACCAAGTGAACATCGGTTCCGCCTGTCAATACTGCGATTCCAGCCCCGGTGACATCGGCTTGGTTCAACCTGTCAGCAATAATTCGCGCACCCGAAATCGTTCGCTCTTGGCGCTCTCGAAATTCTGGCTGCATGGCTGCCTTGAAGGCCACTGCCTTGCCGGCGATTACGTGCATCAACGGTCCACCCTGCTGTCCAGGGAACACCGCGGAGTCAATCTTCTTTGCCCACTCCTGCTTACAGAGGATTAGACCGGAGCGGGGGCCGCCAAGAGTCTTGTGAACGGTGGTAGAAACCACGTCCGCGAAAGGAACTGGGCTTGGGTGAACTCCTGCAGCAACAAGTCCTGCGAAGTGAGCCATGTCGACCCAAAGCTTTGCACCAACCTCATCGGCGATCGCCCTAAAGGCTGCAAAATCTAGATGACGGGAGTAGGCGGACCATCCCGCGATCAAAACAGCCGGCTTTACCTCTATTGCGCGCTGACGGACGGTCTCCATGTCGACCATATGTGTCTCTGGGTCTAGCTCGTATGAGTGCCCCTCGTACATGCGCCCAGAAAAGTTCAGCTTCATACCGTGAGTCAAGTGACCACCGTGGGCAAGGTTGAGACCTAGAATACGATCCCCCGGATTTGCGAGGGCCATGAGAACAGCCGCATTGGCTGAAGCTCCAGAGTGTGGCTGAACGTTTGCGTGTTCGGCACCAAATAATTCTTTTGCACGCTCTCTAGCCAAATTTTCGGCGATGTCTACTGCTTCACAACCGCCGTAATAACGCTTGCCCGGATAACCCTCGGCGTACTTATTTGTTAGCACTGATCCTTGAGTTTCCAAAATCGCGGCGGACACGAAGTTCTCGCTCGCAATCATTTCCAAGGTGTGGCGTTGGCGATCAAGTTCTTGCTGCAAAACCGCGGCAATTTCAGGATCAACTTCGCTTAGCGGGGACATAAATTTCACTGATTTAGTAAGCATCACTCAACTTTACCAGACTTATTTCAGTCAGAATGGTAGGCGCCAATAGTATTAGGGAATGCAATCTGTCAAAGAACATTGGGTTCTGACTTTTATCTGCCCAGACCGACCCGGCATAGTGCACGCAATCTCCGGAGCCGTGGTTGCAGCCGTTGGAAACATCACCGAGAGCCAGCAGTTCACCTCACAAGATACTGGCCGCTTTTTTATGCGGCTGCAGATTGAAGCCGACATAACAAAGGCAGATTTCGAAAAGCAATTTGAGAGCATCGCCGAGACTTTTCAGATGCAGTACGTGCTTGATCATGTAGGTAGGCCAATGCGCACTGTGGTTTTAGTTACTAAGGCCGATCATTGTCTAAATGACCTGCTCTACCGTCAGCGTGCTGGGCAAATAGCAATCGAAATCCCTAAAGTCTTCGGCAACTCCGATGAACTGGAAGAGCTCGCCAGTTTTTTCGGGGTCGATTTTGAATCTTGCCCAACTAAGAATCTCAGCGACAAGGCCGCTTTCGAGAAGCGATTGCGCCAACTTATTATTGAGCACGACATTGAACTTATTGTTCTGGCTCGTTACATGCAGATTCTTTCCGCCGAATTCTGTGCTGAATTTGCTGGAAAGATAATTAATATCCACCACTCTTTTTTGCCTGGATTTAAGGGTGCTAACCCTTACGCCCAAGCTCATGCTCGAGGTGTGAAGCTCATCGGTGCAACCGCCCACTTTGTGACCGAAGATCTCGATGAAGGTCCGATCATTGAACAAAACGTGACCCGAGTGGAACACGCGTCGACCAAGTCACACTTGGTGCAGATTGGTCAGGACGTTGAGTCCAAGACTCTTACCCAAGCCGTTCGATGGTTCGCGGAACATAGAGTGCTGCTTGATGGTCAACGCACCATCATCTTTCGATAACCAATAAAGGCCAGAATTGCGAACAGTGTGCCGCCTGCCAACCATGGTGAAATCTGGTTAACAAGATTCCGCCCCGCCGGCTTTTGGGTTCCTGATACCAACTCGGCGGCATACGCTGCCTGAGTAGGTACTGAGCTCGTGTCTAGTAAGTCTTCTTCCTCATTTGTCGCCTCGACTGGGCTCTCAAAATCTCCAGGCTCGAGCTCAGAAGTGACCCGTAAAGGCTTTGCCTGAATCTGCGGCGAGTCTCGTTCGTTTGACTGAGTCGGAGTTGGGGTGACCGCCTCACTTTGCGATTCCCGATCAGCGGGAAGAGGCTCTTCATTTTCAATAAATTCCAGAATCTCTTCGACAGCGTCTGGGTCTATCAGCTCTGGGGCTTCCAACTCTGGGTCTACCAACTCTGGGTCCTCGACGGGTAACTCAATGTTATCCGGGAGCTCTGGCGCGATATCCGGCTCTGGTTCAAGTGGGGATGGGGCGGGTGCCGTAAGCGTTAGTTCGAGCACTGAGTCGCTAGCTGGGCCAGAGTTTCCAGCCGGATCGATCAAGGAAAAAGCAGGCAGCGTCCAGCTCATGCTCCCTGCGGCGCACCCTTCGTATTTGAAGGTTATTTCCCCTTTCGCGGATGTTGCAACTGGAAGACAGCTGATTTTATTGGAGAGAAACTCGACCGCCGCGTCCTCAATCAGGGAACCTTCATGTCGGAGCGAAATTACCAAATTAAATTTGCCCTCTACCTCCGTAATTTCAGGTGCCAGCCAGTGCGATGTGGGAGCAATCGTGTCTCTCGTGAGTTCAAGAACGGCGGGTTCGGAGGGACCCAGGTTGCCCATTGGGTCACTCGCAACGTTTGACGCAAGAGTGACTGTGATGTCGCCCTCCTCGCAATCGTTGAGGCTTAGCCTTTCGTTCACCAGTACCACTGACGCACAACCGGTGACAAAAATGTCCTCCGAAGACAACCCTGAATGGATCTCGCTGCCAACAAAGTCAATTAGATAATCCTCGTCAATAGAAGAAATTCGAACAAAGGCGAATTCTGGGCCTTCCAAGTCAAGCTGAATCTCAAGCGTTGCGGTTACCTCATCAACTAGCAACGCGGCTGCTTCGGAAGCCAATACTGCTTGAAATGACGAGTCGACACAGCCCGTAATTCGAAAGGCGTATGTCGATGCGTTTACCCCGGGTTCGCCCACCACGCAGGCAGCGTCCCGAATCTCTAGGTCAGTAGCCTTTGGGGTGAAACTACCCTCTACCTCCATGCTGATCAGAACATCGTCGCGACTTTGTTGGGTGCCGGTAAATCTAGTTATTTTCGATGGAACCTCGTAGCGAATAATCACCTGACCCGCTGCATTTTGGACCCCGGCTTGATGGCTGATATTTGTCACAAGCGACGTGTTTGCATATGAAGAACCGCCTCCTCCACCACCGGCATCAGCACAGCAAGAATCGTCGTCTGCTCCGCCGCCACCGCCACCGAACCAGCCGCCGCCGCCACCGCCACCGCCGGCGTTCCAACTACTACCTCCAGTTCCACCAACTCCAAAACCACCCGGCTGTGAGGAGCTGCCGCCGTTAGATGCACCACCGGACCCCCCAGAGTTTTCACGACCGCCACCACCTCCGGAGCCTTGCCCGGAGCCACCGTTTTCGGCAACCAGATTTCCGCCGGCACCACCGGCAGCTCCGGCATAGCCGCCGGCACCACCGCCACCCCCTGCCACGACGATTCGCTCATTTATGTTGGCACCGGAGCGAATGTCACTGGCTCCCCCGCCAGAGCCCTCGTTGCCCCTCGACCCTCCAGCCCGACCGCCACCGTTGTATCCGCCGGGGGCCTCGGCATTAGTAATACCCGCACCGCCTACGAACACCCAGAACCCAGCTGGGGCGTCGATGAACTGGCCGGTTACCTGGCCGCCCATGCCACCTCTACCTCCTGCCGCGCCCCGGATTTCAAATGATATATTTTTTGCGTCATCGGGAACCGTAAAGTGCTCTCCGCTGCCCGTGTGTTCAAAGACCAGTTCGCAGATTCCAGCTGGACATTCTTCGGCTTGAGCCGGCACGGCTCCAAAAACCAAAAATGAGACAAAGATTAAAGCTATGAGTGATCGAAGTTTCATGACACACAAACTAAAACTCCCCACAGTTTCCTGCAGGGAGTTTTCCACAAGCCGCTAGCGGCCTGGGTGGTTTAGGCCATTTTTGACTGAAGGTTCTCGGCAAGCGATGCCATGAACTCGTCAGTTGACTGCCAAGGTTGTTCTTTTCCAACCAATGCGGCCAAATCCTTTGTCATTTTGCCAGACTCAACCGTTTCGATAATTACATCCTCAAGAGTCTGCGCAAACTTTGCTACCTCAGGAGTGTCGTCCAACTTCGCGCGATGCATCAAGCCCCTTGTCCAGGCAAAGATAGAGGCAATTGGGTTGGTTGAGGTCTTATTGCCCTGCTGCCACTGTCGGTAATGACGCGTCACGGTTCCGTGAGCAGCCTCGGCCAGTGCCGTCTTACCGTCTGGAGTTGTTAGCACTGAGGTCATTAGACCCAAAGAGCCGAAGCCCTGAGCCACGGTGTCGGACTGAACATCACCGTCGTAGTTTTTGCATGCCCAAACATATCCACCCTCCCACTTCAAAGCAGCTGCAACCATGTCGTCTATTAGACGGTGCTCATAGGTTAGGCCGGCTTTTTCAAACCTGTCCTTGTACTCGGCGTTGAAGATCTCCTCAAAGGCGTCCTTGAAGGCTCCGTCGTAGGCCTTCAAAATTGTGTTCTTAGTTGACATGTACACCGGGTAGTTACGAGCAAGGCCGTAGTTGAAGGAGGCTCTTGCAAAATCGCGTATGGAGTCCATGTAGTTATACATTCCCATGGCAACTCCACCGTTCTCCGGGAAGTCAGCGATGGTCATTACCTGAGGCTCTGAGCCGTCGGCAGGTGCCCAAGTCATGGTGACCCTACCCTTGCCAGGGATTTTGATGTCCGTGGCCTTGTACTGGTCACCGTGTGCATGACGACCAATGATGATTGGCTTAGTCCAGCCTGGTACTAGCCTCGGAACGTTAGAGATGATAATTGGCTCGCGAAATACAACACCATCGAGAATGTTACGAATGGTTCCATTCGGAGAACGCCACATTTTTTTCAAACCGAATTCGACAACTCGGTCTTCGTCCGGAGTAATTGTTGCGCACTTGACCCCAACGCCGTATTTCTTGATGGCGTTAGCCGCATCAATAGTGATTTGGTCGTCGGTTGCATCGCGATTCTCAACAGACAGATCGTAATACTCCAGGTCGATATCCAAATAAGGGAGAATCAGTTTGTCCTTGATGTCTTGCCAGATGATGCGAGTCATCTCATCGCCGTCCAGCTCAACAACTTTGCCAACAACACTGATTTTGTTCATTACTCTCCTGATTACCGCATGATTCGGGCCTAAATGACCGTTCTTAGCCTATCGGTTTCAGTCGATGGACCCTAAACCAATGAATCCTTCCAGGACTTGTAGAGCTTCGAGAATTTACCTCCCGAAGCGACCAGCTGTTCCGGTGAACCATCTTCAATAATTTTTCCGTGCTCCATTACCAAAACTCGATCCGCTATCGAAACCGTTGAGAGTCGATGCGCGATGATTACGGCTGTCCGACCTGCAAGCAGTGTCTTTAGTCCAAGCTGCACCATGGCCTCCGAGGGTATGTCCAAAGAGGAAGTTGCCTCATCGAGAATCAAAACCGCGGGGTCCGCCAGGAAGGCACGTGCGAAGGAGATCAACTGGCGCTGGCCGCTTGAAACTCTTCCGCCGCGCTTGTTCACATCCGTCTCGTAACCGTAGGGCAATTCCAGAATAAATTCGTGCGCGCCCACTGCCTTGGCCGCCTTGACTACATCGTCCATCGACGCGCCCGGGCGACCTAGCTGAATGTTCTCAGCTACAGACCCGGTAAATAGATAAGCCTCCTGCGTCACCATCACTACCTTTTGACGAAGGTTTACATTCGAAATGTCTCTTAGGTCGTAATCGTCGAGTCGAACAACGCCTTCGCTAGGGTCGTAGAACCTTGAGATGAGCTTCGCAAGAGTCGATTTACCAGCGCCCGTAGTCCCGACCATCGCGATTGTTTGACCGCCAGGAATATCCAAAGAGAACGGGTGCAGGACAATATCACCGGTGTTGTATTGGAACTTCACCTTGTCAAAAACTAGACCGCCCTTGATGTTTCTAAGCTCCACCGGGTTCTCAGGTTCTGGAACCGAAGGCTCCTCTTGCAAAACACCAGAAATCTTCTCCAGAGCAGCCGATGCCGACTGGTACGAGTTGTAGAAAATTGCTATCTGTTCCATCGGGTCAAAAAACCTTCTGGCGTAAAGAATTGCAGCCGTCAAAACTCCAATGCCCAACGTGCCGTCGAGGACCCGAAATCCACCCACGAGCAAGATGGCAGCCACAGTCGCGTTGCCGATTAAGATCAACGCTGGATCGTAGATTCCGAAAAGCTGAATTAGTTTGGCGTTCAATAGCCGGTACTTTTCCACTAGGCCACCAAAGTGCTTCTCATTGCGCTTTTCCTTGCGGAAAGCCTTGACGGCGCGGATACCCGTCATGGTCTCGACAAAGTTTTGAATCAAGGTGGAAGATGCAACCCGCTGCGCCCTAAAACCTCGGTTTGTGTTTATCTGGAACCACCGGGTCACAATCGCAAGCGGAATAACTGCGGCCATAAGGACAAGGAAGCTGATTGGGTCCAGTATCAAGAGTGCGCCGGCGGTGAAAACCATGAAGAAGATTCCAACCACCAGTTCGCCCAGGCCGCCGGATAGTAGCTCGGAAATCGACTCTAGGTCTGAGGTCTGCCTCGCGATTACTCTCCCGGCGGTATAGCGCTCATGGAATTCGACCGAAAGCTTTTGTGTGTGGATAAACATTCTGTTCCGCAATGCAAGCAGCATGGACTGAGCAATTTTCGCCGTGAGGATCATGAAGTAATAAACCATCAGTGCACTGAAAGCTGCAGCTCCCAGATAAAGCAGGATTAGCATCCATAGGGGATAAAAGTCGTCTTCGATGGCCCTAGGAAGCGCCCAATCAATCGCGAACGCGATTAGGGCTGGGCCTGCAACCCTGAGCGTCGTGGAGATAAAAATCATTACTACGGCTAGCCAAAGTCTGGCTCGGAGCGGAAGCAATAACGAACCCAAGAGCGTTCTAGATCGCTTCCTGATGAACCTAGATTCGGTTTTGTTTAGGTCTGTTCTTTCTTCGTTATTGGTTCCGTAAAGACTCATACGTTCACCTCACGCTCTTTCTGGTCGGTGTCCAGAGAGGTAATGACGTGGCGATATTCAGGACTGGTGTCTAGAAGTTCACGGTGAGTACCGAAAGCAATAATTTTGCCATCTTGCATCAGAGCGACCTTGTCGGCGAGCATTACGGTCGAAGGTCGGTGAGCCACTATTAGGGCCGTAGTCGATTTCAGCACATGTCGAAGCGCGTCTTCGACCATCGCCTCTGTCTCCACATCGACAGCCGACAATGGATCATCCAAAACCAAAATCTGAGGCTTCGCCGCAACTGCTCTTGCCAAAGCCAATCGCTGGCGTTGACCGCCTGAAAGACTTAGACCTTCATCGCCAATCGGCGTGTCAAGGCCCTTCGGTAAATCGTAGGCAAACTGTGCTTGAGCAATCTCGAGAGCCTGCTTTAGATCATCCTCACTTTGATCTTTATTGCCCAAGAGCACGTTGTCGCGCACGCTCGATGAGAAAAGAGTGGCGTCCTCAAAGGCCATAGCGATGTTTGATCTAAGATCTGCTCGAGTCAAATCTCGAATGTCAACCCCATCGATAGTTATAGAGCCACCCGTTACCTCGTACAACCTTGTTGTTAGAGCAGTCAGAGTAGTCTTGCCACTTCCGGTGAGCCCAATGAGAGCTACCGATTGGCCAGGCTCTATTCGAAGGCTGACACCATCGACCAAATCCCGATTTTTTGGGTCGGCATCGGGGTAATGAAAATGAACGTCATGAAACTCAAGCAAACCCTTGGGGTCTTTTATCGTCTTTCGGGAAACAGGATCGGAAATTAGATCCGGCTCATCCAGCACTTCAAAAATTCTCGTGGTGGCGGTTTTCGCCTCAAGTGTCATACCCAGCAGGAATCCAAGGGACTCTGTTGGCCAACGAAGGACCATGGCGGTTGCAACAAAAGCCACGAGTGTCCCAACGGTCATCTCGCCGTTAGCCGTAAACCAAATCCCAGCCAATAAAGCCAAGCCGAGGGCAAATTCAGGAATCATCATTAGGTAGAGCCAGATGTTTGCGACGGCTTTTGCCTTGCTAATTTCCGTGTTCTTAAGTTCCGAAGCCTGGGTTGCGAATTGTTCAGCTGCAAAACCTCCGCGGCCAAAAGCCTTTAAGACTCTGACGCCATGAACAGATTCTTCTACCCTTGTTGCAAGGTCTCCCGACTGATCCTGAGCGAGTCTGGCAATAGTGCCGAAACCGCGCTCGAAGCGGAATCCAATGAGCCAAATCGGGATAGACGCCACTGAAAAGATAAGGCCCAACCAGAAGTTGTATGTGAAGAGAATCAGCAGTCCAACCACGAGTGTTATGAAGTTAGCTATAAGTAACACAATTCCGAAGCTAAGCCAGCGCCTGATTAGGCCGAGGTCGGCAACCGCCCTGGAGAGCAACTGCCCCGATGGCCATCGATCATGAAATGCAACCGGCAAATCTTGGAGCTTGGCGAACAAGGTATTGCGCATGTCGGCCTCGACGAATGTTCCAGGTGTAAGAACCAGCCAACGCCTGAGAAGCACGAGGCCAGCCTCCAGAATCCCGAGCAAGAGAATGAAACCAACCGCCGGAAGTAGGGCGTCCTCACCGCCGTCGACCAGTGAGTTGACCAGTGACTGCAAGAACTGCGGGATTGAAAGAGCGATCATGTGGGCGCCAATTGCGGCGAGTATGCCAAGGCCTATGCGCCATAGTGCCCGCCTTGCAAATGGGACCAGACGCCAAAGGGTTTTTATCGTCCCCAATTCAGCCTGTTGCATAATTCTCTCTGCTGTAATTTTGGCCAATCGGCCTTACTCGTAAACATTTGGTGCGCTGGGATTATTTCTAGTGGAAAAAATGTCTTTCGCCCGTGAAGTACATGCTAACGCCGGCTTCACTAGCAGCGGCGATCACTTCCTCGTCTCGAACGCTTCCACCCGGCTGCACAACTGCCGACACTCCGGCATCTATAAGCACCTGAAGGCCATCGGCGAATGGGAAAAATGCGTCCGACGCCGCGACCGAACCCACCACTCTTTCACCAGCCCTTGCGACCGCGAGCCTACAAGAATCCAGTCTGTTGACCTGACCCATACCAATCCCAACAGCGGCCTGATTCTTAGCTAGCAGGATTGCGTTAGATTTCACGGACCGGCAAGCAATCCATGCAAACTCTAAATCAAGCATCTGAGCGGCATCGACGCCCTTGCCGGCTACCAATTGCCAACTCTGAGTGTCCAGGCCTTCAAAGCCGTCTGAGTCCTGCACAAGCATGCCGCCCGATACCTGCCGAATATCTAGCGCGGCTCTGACATAAGAAGTCGAAAGCTCCAAAATTCTTAAGTTCTTTTTCTTTTTCAGTATTTCGAGAGCTGTCGGAACGAACGAAGGCGCGATTATGACCTCTGTGAAGACTTCAACAACGGCAAGGGCCATTGCCTCGGTAACTTCGCTGTTGCTGGCAATCACACCTCCGAAGGCAGACACCGGATCGGTGTTATGTGCAGCCTGGTAAACGGTCGCAACATCTTCACCGGTGGCAATTCCACAAGGGTTAGCGTGCTTGATGATCGCAACCGCGGGGGCCTGAAAATCGAAGGCTGCCCTAAGAGCAGCATCCGCATCAACAAAGTTGTTGTAGCTCATCTGTTTGCCGGAATGCTGAATGGCCGTTGCCACACCAGAAGAGTCGGCGGACAAATAAAGAGCTGCCTGCTGATGAGAGTTCTCGCCATATCTCAAGTCTTGGTCTTTCGTGAGAGAAATGTTGATCGATTCTGAGGTCGTCTCTTCACCGAATTCGCGAGCCAGGAAGCTTGCGACGGCCGAGTCGTAGCCAGCAGTGTGAGCAAATGCTTGCTGAGCAAGTTGTTGCCGAAACTTTAGGCTCGTGCCACCGTCATCAAGCGCTTCGATCAAGAGCTGGTAGTTCTTTGGGTTGACGATTATTGCCACATTTGCGTGGTTTTTGGCGGCAGCCCGAACCATAGCGGGTCCGCCGATATCAATCTGCTCGATGGCCGCATCGCCGGTGGTTCCGCTAGAAACGGTTTCAACGAAAGGGTAAAGGTTCACAACCACGAGCTGAAACGCTTCGATGTTTAGCTCTGCAAGCTCTTGATTATGCTTTTCAAGTCTTAGATCGGCGAGAATGCCGCCGTGAATAGCCGGGTGTAGCGTCTTTACCCGGCCGCCCAAGCTTTCAGGAAAGCCGGTGACTTCACTGACTTCTCTTACGTCCATACCAGCCAACGCGATTTGTTTAGCAGTGGAGCCGGTTGACACTAGTTGGACACCGGCCGCAGTCAGAGCCGTCGCTAGCTCAATCAAACCGGTCTTATCCGACACCGAAATCAACGCCCTTTTTATGGCCACTACATCAGGCACTTTGCTCCTTTTCGGCAAGCAAGAGCACTCCGGTTGCAATGTCTTGAACCACTTGAACTAGCTGCTCTCGTTCCATAAGTTTAATCTGATCATGCAAATCAATTTCTGAGATGCCAGGAGTGACAGCCATGCTGGCCTGAGTCAAAATCCTGCCAGTGTCCACCCCTTCATCGACGATGTGAATGGTTGCGCCAGTCACCGAGGCCCCAGCTGCTAAGGCGTCGGCAACGGCATGTGCGCCTGGAAAATCGGGTAACAACGATGGGTGCAGATTAATCATTCTTGGCGTGAGCTTGTTGACGATGTTTGCCGGCAGCACCTTCATGAATCCGGCTAGAACCACTAAATCCGGCTTGTGGAATTCTATATTTGAAAGCAAGACCTCCGCCCAGGCTTCACGACTTTCAAACCTTGAAGGTTCAACAACGAAAGTTGGAACCCCAAACTCCTCGGCGTGCTCTAGACCCGAAGCAGCCTTATCGGAACCAACCGCGACCACCTTAGCCGGGTAGAGCGGGCTGGCCGCCGCCGTCAAAAGCGCACGAAGATTTGAACCGCCACCTGAAATAATCACTACGACCGAGAACATTGCCTCAGTCTACTTTCGCTCGGAAGCGTCGCCGTATGGCTTAGCAATTACTAGAGCGGCTAAGAAGCTCGGCACTAAGACCTCAACAAACACCACCGCGGCGAACATAAGCGGATTGGCCCCAACGGTTTCAAACCGACCCGGGCCAAAGCTACCTGATGCCGCCTGGCTTACCAGGAAGACAGTGATAGCTGCGCTAGAGGCAGCAACCAATGAGATCGACAGAGCCCCGCTTAGTCTTGTGCCATATTCCCAGCGCAATTGATCCGCATGTCTGGCAACGAAAAACGTTGCCAAAAGTGCGGCCGCTACAGGAATCAAGACGAAAATAAGACCTCGCTCAAACCCTCCGGTTGGTAACGCCGCAAACACTGGGAGCGCCGGAAGTGGCCCGAGCTCTGAGGCAAAAGGCGACACGTGGGAGCCAGTTCCGATTGCAAATCCTGCACCGGAAATCCAAGATGCTCCATAGACAATTAGGTTTGGCAGAATTGCCAACTGACCAATAGTCACCATGACTCCACCTAAAATACTGAGCCCCAGACCTTGGTAAAGTCCTATCACTTGAACCCAACCGAAACCTAAACCAAGAGCAATCAGAGCCGAGCTTGAAAAAATCAAAACTGCCACAACCGACAACCCGACTCTGACACCCGGATTTAGTGCGGTTCGAATTGACCAGTGCAACTTCGCGTATGCGTTAGCAAAAAGTCTTCTGACCCAGATGCGCTCCCTGGCCTCTGGACCATTGGCGCCCTCGAACAGCTCAAATCTTCGACCGATCACGGAAGACGCAATCAGTATTAATCCAAAAAATATTGCCGGGTAATAAAGCGGTTCCCAGGTGCCCGCAATCACCGAATCGTCTGCCACCAGTAATGAGGCGCCGTAGCTGATTCCACCAAAAGCCAGCGAACCACCTAGCCAGGCTGGCCAAAGCGAAGCGGCGGCCGATAGTCGATGACCGATTCTGATTGCCATGAGAACGATCAGGCCGGTTAGCCCCAGTGGCAGTGCTGTGAGGAAGAAGGCCCCAAAACTGATACCGAGGATCTCACCGTCTGCGAAGCCAATGGGAACTCCGCATGCTAACAAGAAAGCGTAAACAGCCACCCTGAGCGCCAAGACCCATTCAACTTGTCCATTGCCCTCGATAAACCAAGCAAGTGTGAGAGGAGCAATTATCAGCCCCACCACAGTGGCAATGATGATCAAAGCCTGCAGAGCGGCTATTGCAAAACTAAGCCCCCGGTTCACGGCTGGCGCTATAGGTTGGCGATAATGTCGCGCATCAAGGTGGCGGTCTCCGATGGCGTCTTGCCAACCTTGACACCTACTGCTTCGAACGCCTCTTTTTTGCCTTGGGCCGTTCCAGCGGACCCAGAAACAATCGCGCCCGCGTGTCCCATGGTCTTGCCCTCTGGGGCGGTAAATCCTGCCACGTAGGCAACAACCGGCTTGGTGACGTGCTTAGAAATGTACTCCGCTGCCTTCTCTTCGCTGTCGCCGCCAATTTCACCGATCAAAACAATCGCCTTGGTCTCTGGGTCATTCTCAAATGCCTCTAGAGCATCGATGTGAGTGGTCCCAATAACAGGGTCTCCACCAATACCGATTCCGGTGGTGAAGCCAATGTCTCTTAGCTCAAACATCATCTGGTAGGTGAGAGTTCCGGACTTAGAAACCAAACCAATCGGTCCCTTACCAGTGATGTTCCAAGGGGTGATTCCAGCATTTGACTCACCAGGACTAATGATTCCAGGACAATTTGGGCCAATGAGTCTGGTCTTTAGTCCCTTTTCGACGTTGTATGCCCAAGCCGAAGCTGAGTCGTGAACTGGGATTCCCTCCGTGATAGCTACTGCGAGTGGAATCTCGGCATCAATCGCTTCGACGATTGCCTGCTTCGCAAAAGCCGGCGGCACGAAAATAACAGAAACGTTTGCCCCGGTTGCCGTCATTGCCTCTGCGACACTGCCGAAAACCGGAAGGGACTTGCCCTCGACTTCGACAGTTTCGCCGGCCTTGCGAGGATTTACTCCGCCAACGATGTTTGATCCACCAGCCAGCATGCGCTGGGTGTGCTTCATGCCTTCAGCACCAGTCATGCCCTGAACGATGATTTTAGAATCTGAGTTTAGAAAGATTGCCATTTTTTAGCCCCTTAGCCGTTCGCAAGTTCAGCGGCGGTATTAGCCCCACCATCCATGGTGTCCGCAAGTGCCACTAGCGGGTGGTTGAATTCCTTCAAAATGGTGCGGCCTTCTTCAACGTTGTTTCCGTCGAGCCTTACAACTAGCGGCTTAGAGGCCCTGGCGCCAAGAGTATTGAGGGCTCCAACGATGCCGTTAGCAACGGCGTCACACGCCGTGATGCCGCCAAAGACGTTCACAAACACGCTTTTGACCTGTGGGTCGTTCAGAATTACATCCAGACCAGCGGCCATTACCTCTGCGGAGGCTCCGCCGCCGATGTCCAAGAAGTTGGCGGGCTTCACTCCGCCGTTTGCCTCTCCGGCGTAAGCTACGACGTCCAGCGTGGACATAACAAGTCCGGCACCGTTTCCGATGATCCCCACTTCGCCGTCTAGCTTCACGTAGTTCAGATCCATCGCCTTAGCTTTGGCTTCCAGTGGGTCGAGCGCATCGCGCTCCATGTCATCGCGCTCGTGACGGAAATCCGAGTTTTCATCGAGGGTGATTTTGCCGTCGAGAGCAAGAATTTGGCCGTCTTCGGTAAGAACAAGCGGGTTTACCTCAACCAAGGTCGCATCTTCTTTTACGAAAACGTCATAGAGCTTGAGGATTACATCACTCACTGAGTCAATGAGTTCTTCTGGGAACCTGCCGGCCATCGCAATTTCCATGGCCAAAGCCTTGTCTATGCCGGTAACAGCGGAGACCGGAATCTTTGCCAAAGCGTCTGGGCGTTCAACGGCAAGCTGCTCGATCTCCATGCCGCCCTCAACAGAACAAAGTGACAAGAAGGTTCGGTTTGAGCGATCCAGAAGCACTGAGAAGTAAAACTCCTGAGCGATCTTGGCGCCCTCCGCAATCATTAGGCGCTTTACAACATGGCCTTTGATGTCGAGTCCAAGAATTTCTTCGGCTTTTTGCCGGGCCTCGGCTGGGCTGTGAGCCACTTTTACACCGCCGGCCTTGCCGCGCCCTCCAGTTTTTACCTGGGCTTTAACAACGACAGTGCCGCCAATAGCGGTAGCTGCTGCCTCCGCTTCTTCAGGTGTGTCTGCAATTCGACCCTGTAAAACCGGAACTCCGTGTTTTTCAAAAAGGTCGCGGGCTTGATATTCAAATAGATCCACTTTGGTCTTTCAGTTTTTTTAGCCGACGTTTAATCTTCTAAAGTCTAGTGATTGAAAAAAAGCATTTCCAAACTAGAGCTTGGTTATTGGTGCCATTTTGACCAGAAGACGTTTTGTGACCCCCGATTCAAAACGCACCTCGGCGGTTTGTCTCGGATTTTGACCCGAGACACTGACTACAGAGCCCTCACCGAAAGTGTCGTGATTGACTCGATCACCCACTGAAAGCTCAAGGTCCTTGTTGTCACGGACCGCACTCGGTGAGTTAATCGCGCCCTTCCACTTGGAAGGCTCTCTTGTGAAGCCAACCGACCGCTCATAAGCTCTATCGGTTGATCGTTCGGTTCCCTCGGCCTCAACTAGCTCCTGGGGTATGTCAGCTAAGAACATGGAGGTCGTGAACCCAGAGGTGTTTCCAAAAACTGTTCGTTGGAGGGCATGAGAGATGAACAATCGCTCGCGGGCCCGGGTCATACCGACATACATCAACCTGCGCTCCTCCTGCAGGCCACCGGGTTCATCAAAAGACCTGATGTGAGGCAATGTTCCCTGCTCCAGGCCAATCATAAATACAACCTGATACTCAAGCCCCTTGGCGGTATGAAGGGTCATCAGAGAAATGCTGCCGGATTCATCTTCAATCTCATCGGCAGCTGCCGAAAGCGTGACTTCAGCAAGATAGTCAGCGACAGTGCCCTCTGGGAACTGAGCTTGCCACTCGAATAATTGCCCGAGCAAGGCATCTAAGTTTTCAACCCTGGCTTCATCTTGGGGGTCCCTGGATAGCTCGAGCTCAGAGCGATACCCGCTCCTAGCAAGCGCTACCTTCAAAACCTCGGCTGGGCCATCAGTAACGGTCATTGCCTCTAATTCGTTCAGCAATTCCCCAAATGCCATCACAGACGCTTGGAGCTTCGGCCCAAGTTGCAAGTCGGCGGCAAACAAGAGTGCTTGTCGGAAGCTCATGTCGTTTGTCCTGGCAAACTGAGCAATCTTTAGCTCAGTCTTCTGCCCGATGCCACGGGTTGGGATATTTATGACTCTTCTTACAGCCTCATCGTTACGCCCATTTGAAATTGCGGACAAATAGGCCAATGCGTCCTTGATTTCTCGGCGCTCGAAAAACTTCAAGCCTCCGATAACCGCATACGGAATCTGCTGACTCTTGAGTTCAGCCTCCAAAGATGGGGTTAATGAGTTGGTTCGATAAAGGACAGCTATGTCTCGATAATTAATGCCCTCGTCGTGCAGCTTCTTGACCCGATCGACGACAAAAGCCGCTTCATTTCGTTCGTCGTAGGCAGTGAACATGGTTATCTTGTCCCCGGCACCCGAATCAGTCCAAAGGTTTTTAGCCGGCCGATAAGGGTTTTGTGAAATAACCGCGTTCGCAGCCGAAAGTATGTTTTGAGTGGAGCGGTAATTTTGCTCGAGCAAGATAGTTTCTGCTCCCGGGAAATCGCGCTCAAACTCTGTAATGTTTCTGATCGAAGCCCCACGGAATGCATAAATTGACTGGTCCGAGTCTCCAACCACGGTTAGATCAGCCGGGCCAAGCACTTCGCCGGTTTGCTCGTCAAAAATTGCATGTTCCTCTGGCAATGGCCTGGTGAATTCGCGAATTAGTGCGTATTGGGCATGGTTAGTGTCTTGGTATTCATCGACAAGCACATGACGGAATCGTTTTTGATACCTAGCGCGAAGTTCCGGAAACGCCTGAAATAGGCCAACTGTTTCGCCAATTAGGTCATCAAAATCAAAAGCATTATTTCGGCGCAGTTCGGAAGTGTAGGCCTGGAATACCTCGGCAACCAAACGTTCTCTGGGGTTCGAACGATCTGCGTTTCGAGCGAAATCGTCGGCGTCCTTCAATTCGTTTTTCGCATTAGAAATAATTGCGGCGGCCTGCGACGGTTTTATGTCCGCGTCTTCCGCACCGGCTTCTCGAAGGAGTCGCTTGAGTAAGGCACGAGTGTCACCAGTGTCATAGACGCTGAAGTTTGAGTCATGGCCGAGGCGCTGGGCTTCGCGCCTAAGAATTTGAAGGCAAGCAGAATGGAAGGTCTTCAGCCACATACCCTGCCCGGCTTGCCCGATAAGGCTCTCTACCCGTTCTCTCATTTCGGCTGCAGCTTTATTCGTGAAAGTAATGGCGAGAATCTGAGATGGCCAGATTTCCTTATTGGCTAGCATGTGTGCCATGCGGTGAGTTAGCACTCTGGTCTTACCGGAGCCCGCTCCAGCCACAATTAGCAGTGCTCGTCCGCGGTATCGCACCGCCTGCTGCTGCTGCGGGTTTAATCCGGTTAGTAAATCATCCGGGTTCGGCTGCTCAAAAATCTCTAACGACATCGCACGTAGTTTAGGTCAGGTCGGCTACGGTTTTAAGTAACAGGTCAGGCTGATCGGCAAAGATTCCATCGACTCCAGTCGAAACAAGACGTTCAAACCATTTTTCGACATTTCCTTCGGCTGTCTCTAAGCGAGCCGTGAAGGCATAGATATCGAGGCCCATCTTTTTTGCCCTCGCCACAAGGTCACCAGTCAGGACCATGGACATCGCAACAGAAACAGCATCGAAGTTGTCGGCAATTTCGGCGAGTAACTCGTCCGTTAGTTCGGTGACGCCCTTAGGGAGGGTGTCCCTAGCGCTTAGAAATACGTAATTAATATCCGAGCCAATCTCAAGTTTCGCTCTGAGTAGAAATTCGAACTCAAAGCTCTCGAGGCTAATTTTCATACCGCGGTTGGACCAATCGCTCTGCTTAAGCAGTGCCTTTACCTCCTGGATTGGATCGACTCCAATAGCCTCAAAATGCGCACCGTGCTTTATTTCGATGATCAGATGCTTGCCATTGAATTGCTGGTTTGCCAACAACTGGCGGAGGGTTGGCACAAAGTACTTACCATCTTGGCTCGCTGAATCAACCCTGCCATCTGGATACCTCTCCTTGGCTCGTAGCCTTGAGACGTCTGCCTTTGTGAGTTGGTCAATCTTGGTAGACAAAAAGCTGTGGTCGTTGATGTCGGTAGTGCTAGAAAGATCTAGGTCGTGGCGAATAATTGCTTGACCGTCCTTGGTGAAGACCACATCGAACTCCACGGCATCCGCACCCTGTTCAAAAGCGAGTTCCATCGATTCGATGGTGTTTTCCGGAAGATATCCGCACGCCCCGCGGTGACCAAAAACCAGCACGCTACTCCCACTCAATCGTGCCCGGAGGCTTTGAAGTGATGTCCAACACGACTCGATTGACATCGGGGACTTCATTGGTAATTCGATTAGAAATCTTTGCCAACAGGTCGTAGGGCAACCTGGACCAGTCTGCAGTCATTGCGTCTTCCGAAGAAACCGGCCGAAGCACAATTGGGTGCCCGTAGCTTCGGCCGTCTCCCTGAACCCCCACCGAGCGCACGTCTGCCAAAAGGACTACCGGGCACTGCCAGATTTCAGCGTCTTTTCCGGCTGCCGTGAGCTCTTCTCGAACAATTGCATCGGCCATACGAAGTAGATCAAGTCGTTCTTTTGTAACCTCGCCGACAATTCGTATTCCGAGACCGGGGCCTGGGAACGGCTGCCTGGAGACTATTTCGTCCGGAAGCCCTAACTCGGAACCGATTGCCCGCACTTCATCCTTAAACAATTCGCGAAGAGGCTCGATGAGCTCGAATTGCAGGTCCTCGGGAAGACCGCCGACATTGTGGTGGCTCTTAATTCCAGCTGTTGCCCCGCCTCCAGATTCAACTACATCCGGATAAAGCGTTCCCTGAACCAAAAACTTTATTGGTCTATTATCAGCTTTGGCCTCGGCGATGAGCTTCTGCTCAGCCTTCTCAAAGCTCCGGATAAACTCGCGTCCGATGATCTTGCGCTTTTGCTCTGGATCACTGACACCGGCCAGCGCCGATAAAAAGACATCTTCAGCGCTTTCGGTTACTAACCTGATGCCCGTTGCCGCGACGTAGTCGCGCTCAACCTGTTCTTTTTCGCCCTCGCGCAATAAACCGTGGTCAACGAATACGGCCGTTAGCTGGTCCCCAATGGCCCTATGAACAAGAGCCGCGGCAACCGCAGAGTCGACCCCTCCGGACAGTCCGCAAATAACCCTGGCATCTCCAACCTGCGCGCGAATTTTCGCAACCTGCTCGGCGATTACATTTCCAGAATTCCAAGTTGGCTCAATACCCGCCCCAACATATAGAAAGTTTTCTAGTACTCGTTGACCCTGGTCAGAGTGAACCACCTCTGGGTGCCATTGAACTCCGTAAATTTTGCGCTCTTTGGACTCGAAGGCCGCAACTGGGGTTGTGGCGGTGGAAGCTAAAACATCGAAACCTTCAGGAGCCTGAACGACCTGATCACCATGACTCATCCAGCAAACCTGGGATAGTGGTTGGTCACCCAAAAGCGTTCCAGACTGGTTCACCGTGAGATGCGTCCCACCGAATTCTTTCTTGCCAGTCTTGTCTACTCGACCACCTAAATGATATGCAAGAACTTGAAAGCCATAGCAAATACCGAGAATTGGGATTCCAAGTTCCAAGATCTTTGGATCAAGCGATGGCGACCCCTCTTCATAGACACTGGAAGGACCGCCGGAAAGAATAATTGCGGCCGGTTCCTTGGCTGCAATCTCAGCAGCTGTGACACTGTGGTGGACAATTTCAGAATAAACACTGGCTTCCCTGACGCGCCTCGCTATTAGCTGGGCGTACTGAGCACCAAAGTCAACGACTAGAACCGGCTTCATTTGCCCTCCAGTTTTGACAGCTGCTCATGAGCCATCTTGGCGTAGCGGTTCTCGGTATAAAAGCTCAGGAACGGAACAACGCCTCCGAGGGCAATCAGCAAGAACCTGGTGAATGACCAGCGCATGAGGGTCCAGATTCTAAAGTCGGCGAATAGATAAACCACGTAGAGCCAACCGTGGATAATTAAGATCCAAACTGTCAGATTGAAACCGACATCGGGTAAGCCTTCGCCATCAACGCCGTATTGTTCAAAGCTAAAAAACCCATTTGGGCCGAGCAGCCAAAGATCAAAACCTAAAAATGGCAAGCGTCGAATACCCCACGTAATCATGAGCAAAATCAAGAACCCACCCGTTACATAAGAAGATGCTTTATAAAAACGGAGAATTTTTTTGATTTGAGGAACTTGAGCTGGATTCGGGCTTGACATGCTCTTGAGTTTACTTGGCTGAGAATGCCGCAAGGGCTTGAAGGGCCGCAGATTTTGCCTGATCGGCGTCCAGGCCAGTAAGGGCCGCCTCAAAAACTTCTTTGGCCTGTTCCTTTGTCACAGAGCTCAAGGCCTGTCTCACGATCCCCACCTGCGAACGAGACGAAGACACTGACTGAAACCCCATGCCGGCAAGAACTACGGCGAACGCCGGATCTGACGCGCTCTCACCGCAAACTCCGGAAGAAACACCAGCCTTTTGGCTGACGGTAGCAATTTGCTCCAGCGCTCTCAATAGCGCCGGTTGCCATGGATTTAGCATCGCCCCTAAGGCGGGATTCATGCGATCAGCAGCAAATAAATATTGTGATAAGTCATTGGTGCCCACCGAGATAAAGTCCAGGACGCCAGCCAACTGCGCAATCTGATAAACGATGCTCGGTGTTTCCACCATGATTCCAACCTTGAAGTTTCCGGCTTTCCTGGCAAGCTCCGCGAACTCAATTGCCTCGGGGTAAGTCGAAACCATCGGGGCCATCACCCAAACTTCTCGTCCAGATTGCTCTCTTGCGACTTCCAGGCTTTCTAGTTGGTCGACAATGAAGTTTCGGTGATTCTCTATCAGGCGATATCCCCGGACGCCAAGTGCTGGATTTTCTTCGTCGCCCATGTCCAAAAACGGAACCGGTTTGTCGCTGCCGGCATCGATGGTGCGGACAACAATTGGCCCGACTGGGGCCGCCTTCAGAATCTCTGTGTAGCTAGCGACCTGAGCCTGCTTAGTCGGCTGGGTCTTGGCGGACAAATAAAGTAGCTCAGTTCTAAATAGCCCTACCCCGTCAGCCGCCGAAGCACTGGCGGCAATTGCGTCCTCCAGCGAACCAATGTTTGCACGCACCGGAATAATTGGGTCGTCGCTTTTTGCGATGAAGGACAGAGCTTCGGTAATGTCGCTTTCTTGGCCATCCACCACAACTCGATCGCCCACCGGGTCAACTAGCACTCGCATTCCGTCAACCAGGTCTTGGGCCTGCTGGCATGAAACTACCGCTGGAATCGATTTTGATCTGCAGATAATTGCAGTGTGAGAGGTTGGGCCACCCTGAATGGTGACCACTCCGACAACTGCCTCAGTGAATTGCGCCGTATCAGCCGGTGAGAAGTCCTCGCCCACGATTACAAACCTTCCGGTGGTCGGAATATCCAATCCGAGTGAGATGCCAGCAATCGAAGCAGCAACCCTTCTGGCAAGGTCACGGATATCGTTTAGTCGCTCCTCGAAAGTAGCGTCTCCTGCAAAAATATTCGCGTATTCTTCGACCGCGTTAATAAAAGCGGTGCCCGCATTCCAGCCCTGGGAAATCTGGACCGAGGCGGTTTCGAATAGCTCTTCGTCTTCCAGAAGCATGATCAGCGCTTCAAAAATTTCAGCCGAAATATCGCCGGCCTCTTCGGCCAGAGCATTCATCTCCAGTGACACTGCCGAGATGGCAGCCTTTAAGTTTTCTAGCTCCAGAGCTTCGTCACCAGAGTGCTTGGCTGCCAAAGGCAGCGTAGTAACTGGCTTTACTCGAAATACTTCGGCGGCGACGGAGCCAAGGCCCACGCCCATGCCTGTAAGAATTGTGCCGCTGTCTAGCAAATCTAACCCTTCAAAAACTCTTGGACCTGGGCGATCAGGTCAGTGGCTAATACTTCGTCATCAGAGTCGACTTCAATATTCAACTCTTCGCCCGTCTTGGCCTTTAGGGCCATCATGCGAAGCGGGGAGTTTGCTTTCGCTAACTCCTGGCCGGCTTTCCCAATTCGAACTTCAAGCCCTGACTCCTTGACCAGCTTCACGATTTGGCCGGCTGGTCTTGCGTGTAGGCCGATTGGATCCAGCACGGTAATGGAGCCTTTTATTGTGGCCATTGGTTTCTCCTTCAAGGTTCTAATAAAAAATACTAACTAACTCCCGGCGTGATGCCGGCTGGTCATTTGTGACTAAGTGTCCCCTGATGTTTTGCGATTGCCTGCTCTAGCGAGGAAGCCAATGGATGATCATGAGGGATTCCACAGATCTGTGACGCGAATTCCCATGGTGACAATTCGCCAAGCTTGGAGCTCAGTAACTTCACCTCAGGGTCGTTTTGACTTGAGAATTCCAAAGATGCCTCAACCACTTCTAGCAGCGCGCTGGGCTTCTCGCCCAGCTCAGCCAAAAGCGCTGCCGGCCCGATAAGGCGCTCGAACCTAGACAGCTTTCTCAACGGCTGCCTACCAACTCGCTCGACCTGGTCATCCAGCAAAGGGTTTGCAAGGCGCAGTAGGGTCTTGCGGACATAATTTGCATGGTCACCCGAATCAAAGCCGTGCTTAGTGACTAGAACCATGGAAGTCTCTTCCATGACTCTGGCAACAATATCTCGAACAATCGGGTCCCTTATTGACTCGGCAATAGTGCCATGGCCATGACGCTGACCCAAGTATGCAATTGTCAAGTGCGCCGTGTTCACCGTATAAAGCTTGCGCTCAATAAAAGGCTGTAGATCATCGACCAAGGTTGCCGCGGGAATCTCTAGGTTTGTACCAGCTAGCCCACTTTTATCGATGACCCATTCGCAAAACTTTTCCGCAGCGACGTCTGGCTCAGTGTCTGCCCGTTGCATTGGGACGATGCGGTCGACAGCGGTGTTAGCAAAAAAGACGTTTTTTGGGAGTCTCTCAAGTGTCTCTAGAATCTTGGAGCTCAAAACATCCGTGGCATTAATCGCATTTTCACAGGCCATAATCACAAGCGGCGAGTCACTCATGCGTGCTTGAATTCCCCGCGCAATCACTGACGCAATAGCGGGCAGAATATTCGTACCAACCGACGCGGTAATGACATCGGCCTGGCCGATGGCAGCTATGAGCGCGGCTTCGTCGGAGGTTGAATCTAAGACTTCAAAGTTTTCATAATGAGTTTCTTTTTGTGCTTCACCAAGTTCAATGAGGCTGTACCCATTCGAGGATCGCAACTTGTCGATCAACTCTTTATTCACGTCAGCGAAAGTCACAAAATAACCGGCGTCTTGCAGAACTGCCCCGATGAAGCCTCGCCCGATGTTTCCGGCTCCAAAGTGAACTGCCCGCATAGTTTTTCTCCTGTAACTGTTCTGAGTGCTACTAGATTTTGTCTTACTCAGTGGCTCTTCGATTTATTCTTACGTTGATTCACGGCTAGTCGGTGCCAAGAAGCAGCTGTGCAATTTCCTCGGGGTTCTGAGAGTTTTGCAAGATTGCCAACTTGTCCTCGTCTTGAATCATTTCGGCTAAGTTGCCAAGTAACTCCACGTGTCCATCGCCTTGGGAAGCGATGCCAAGAACGCAAGTAACTTCGTCATCAGCCCACTCAATTGGCTTAGCCAATCGGACAAACACCAGCTGATCGAAAATAACGTGCACTCGCGATTCGTCGGTTCCGTGTGGAATCGCAAAGCCCATGCCTATAGCGGAGGGAAAGATTTCCTCTCGCTCCCACATCGCTTCCGCGTAAGCGTTCGTTACAGCGCCTAGCTCGACGAGCAGCTTGCCGCAGATGTCCACAGCCTCCTCCGGAGAGGAGGCTGTGGCATCTAGCTTTATTCCGGCCTGTTGGACTAAATCAGTCATCGCTGATGTCATCGCCCGACTTAATTCTTGACACGATTTCAGCGATTTTTAGATCGCCTAGGAACATGTCAAACATGATCACAACCGAGTTCGGCACCGCTTGCTTGGCCCTCGAGCCAAGCCCGCGGTGACAAAGAACTAAATCGTGCTCAGTCTCAGTCAGTTGGTTCACAGGGGAATGAGTCACTGAGACCTCTTGGGCCTTTAGTTGCTTAGCAAGCTGCTTCGCAACCATTACAGATGAACCCATACCAGCCTCACAAGCAACAACTATGTTCTTGACCGAGGCACCCGATATTGTCGCCATAATTACGCAGTCTCTCCGGTCTTCATAGCCTTGCTCTGTGCCTTTGATGCGTCTAGATCTGCAGAGTCGCCTCCAGCGCGAGTTGCCTTCAAAATAAAGAAAGCCACAACGAAGGAAACAGCCGCTGACAAAGCGATGCCCAGAAGCACGCCGAAGTGGTTACCCGGAGGAGTCATCGCCATGTAGGCAAAGATCGATCCTGGTGATGGGGTGGCAACGAGGCCGACTCCAGTAGCCGCGAAAGTGGCAACGCCAGTTGCACCACCGGCAATCGCTGCAAGAACAACGATTGGCTTTAGTAGTACGTACGGGAAGTAGATTTCGTGGATTCCACCGAGGAAGTGGATAACGATTGCACCAGGAGCCGAACCACGAAGAAGCTTCGGTCCTGCCAACCAGAATGCAACTAGTAGTCCAAGTCCTGGACCTGGGTTTGACTCAAGCATGAACATGATTGACTTGCCAGTTTCTGCGGCTTCAACTGCTCCGATCGGAGCCAGAACACCAAAGTTGATGGCATTGTTCAGGAACAAGATCTTTGCTGGCTCAATCAAGATTGATGCCAAGGGCAAGAAGCCAGTGTCAACTAGAACCTTCACACCGTTTCCAAGAACATCGGAAAACGCGTTTACGGTTGGTCCAATTCCTAGGAATCCAAGGATTGCCATAAGCATTCCGGTGATTCCGAGTGAGAAGTTACCAATCAACATTTCGAAGCCGGTTGGGGTTACTGGGTCTAGCACAGCATCGATCTTCTTCAATACCCAAGCAGCCAGTGGACCAATAAGCATGGCGCCAAGGAACATAGGAATTGAAGTTCCAACAATCACACCAACGGTTGCAACGGCACCGATGACGGCACCACGCTGACCGTGAACCAAACGTCCACCGGTGTAACCGATGAGGATTGGCAATAGGTTGATGATCATCGGGCCAACCATTGAACTTAGCTGCTCATTTGGTAGCCAGCCGGTTGGGATAAATAATGCAGTCAGCAAGCCCCAGGCGATAAACGCGCCTATGTTTGGGATCACCATGCCGGCGAGGTTTCCACCGACTTTTTGAACAAACGACTTCCAGCCTGTGTGAGTGCCGTCACCCGCGGGGATAAAATTAGCCATGGGTACTATACCTTCCTAATAAGGGGTTGTATTTATCAAATAGAGTCAGGTCAATTGCGTGCTTGCAGGCACGCAATTGGCTTATCTCCGTCCATTTCCGCTGGCTTCTCTGCCAGTGAAATTTATTGTTGGGCCAGAGCAATCTGGACCCCACTTCCCGCAAGCGCATCCGTGAACGAGGAGTCAACATCGACGTTCGTCACTATGCGGTCAAAACCTGAAAAAGCCGAAAATTTAGCCGGATAAGTCGAGCCAAACTTGCTGCTGTCCACTAAAAGGATTCGCTCCCGAGAGTTAGCCATCATGGTCTTTTTCACCAAGGCCTCATCGGTGTCAAATGAAGTGGCCCCTGCTTCTAGAGAAAAACCGTTGGCGCCAATGAAGCTCACCGCAGCATTTAGCTCGCGCAAGTCCTCACAAGTCTTAGCGCCCACTGCGCTCAAAGTGGCGGGCCTAATTTTGCCGCCAAGCAAATAAGTCTGCGTAGTCGAATCGGCGATCTTTCCGGCCAAGGTCAAGTTGTTAGTTACGACCAAAAGACCGGGCTTGTCTCTAAGGTAAACAGCCAGGCACTCAGTAGTTGTGCCACCATCAACAAAGATGCAGCCCTCATCAGGGATAAAGGAGGCCGCAACGTCGGCCACGAGACGCTTTTGATTGGGATTCTGTCCATAGCGCTCGGGGATTGTAAACTCGTGGGCAAATCTCTCAAGCGAAATTGCTCCACCGTGTACGCGGCGCAAAACACCTCTGCGCTGAAGAACATCTAAGTCTCTTCTAACGGTCTCCACTGCAACATCTAAGTTCGAGGCAGCTACGTTCGCGTCAACACGACCATCTACTCGAGCCCACTCGCTCAGCTGTAACCTTCGCTCTTCTGCCAACATCTTTGTTATCTCCGAAATTGTCTGGTTCACGTGATAACAGCTAAATTAGCAGTCTTTTCTCAGCCAAAAAGATAGAAACGGGCAGAAAACCACAATAAAAAATAACAATTCGGTCACGTACTGAGTCGCGCCCGCTCATCCTGAACTAGTCGCCACCAAAGATAAAAGGCCACAAGGGCGAAAAAAGCCCACTCAATTGCGTAAAAAGCGGTCAACCAGTTGACCTCTATTTCTTGAGCCTTGATGTCGATCGATATCCTCTCGACTGGAAGATCTATGCCCTCGCTGAGAATCAAATAAATCGGGTAGCTAACTACCTGTTCAGGACTATAGAGATTTACAAGCTGGGCGAGAGATACCGAACCAAGAAAGTTTTTAGAGTCTGTTTCTTTCACTGGTTCGTTTGGCTCAACGTAGCCCGTGATGCTGTGCTTAGAACTATCCAGTTCGCTCTGCAGACTAAGAAGTTCAGAGACATCCTCCGAGTAGCCCAGAGCGAGTGTGAGGCTCACTAATTGGTCACCAATTTCGACAAAAGAGTTGGTAATTAGCCAATAGCCGGGAACCAAGTCAGTGCCGACCAGCTGAAGACGGTCTTGCACAATAAATGAGTTTTCTGGATCGAGAAACACGTTCACGGTTGCAAGGCGATCGTAAGCTCCAGGAGTAATGCCTTCGAGTCCGGCCAGTTCACTTAGTGGAACGGGTGCTAACTCTTGCTCACTGACTCCGACATAACTAAAAGTTCGCTCCAACTGCCATTGCATCAATAAGGCGAAAGAAATCGCCACCAAAGCGGCTATCGCTAGCCCCCCAAGCCATTTGGGCTGGCGAGCAATCGAGAAGAAACTCGGTTTCATTTAGATGTATGAATTCGCAACTACATCAACGCGCTGGAATTCCTTCACGTCCGAATAGCCGGTGGTGGCCATAGAACGACGCAACGCCCCTATTAGATTTGCGGTGCCGTCTGCAGAGCTAGTTGGGCCCATCAAGATTTGTTCGAGTGGAGCGTGTGAGCCGACCCATACTCGCTGCCCTCTTGGGAGTGAGGAATTTACCGCCTCTGGTCCCCAGTGCCATCCTTGACCTGGAGCTTCCCCGGCTCTTGCAAGAACCGTACCCAGCATCACGGCATCCGCTCCACAGGCAATTGCCTTAACCATGTCGCCGGATGTGCCGAGGCCGCCGTCAGCAATGACGTGAACGTAACGGCCGCCGGATTCATCCATGTAGTCGCGACGGGCCGCAGCCACGTCCGCAACGGCTGTCGCCATTGGAGCATGAATGCCAAGAACTTTTCTGGTGGCGCTAGCCGCTCCGCCGCCAAAGCCAACCAAAACTCCAGCTGCACCCGTGCGCATCAGGTGCAAGGCCGCGGTGTATGTAGCTGCTCCGCCCACAATCACGGGAACATCAAGCTGGTAGATGAATTCCTTGAGGTTTAGCGGTTCTGCGCTTTGCGAAACGTGCTCCGCAGAGACCGTATTTCCACGAATAACGAACATGTCAACTCCGGATTGCAAAACGATCTCGGAAAACTCTGCTGTTCGCTGTGGAGAAAGTGCTCCAGCCACCCTGACACCGGCGGCCCGAATTTCTCCAAGACGAGCCTTGATGAGCTCGGCTTGAATCGGTTGAGAGTAGACACGTTGCAAAACTGCCGTGGCGTCCTCGTCTTTGGCGTTAGCGATTTCAGCCAACTGCTTGGTTGGATCCTCGTACCTGGTCCAGAGACCTTCCAAATCCAGAACACCGAGGCCGCCGAGCTTCCCGAGTGCAATCACGGTCGCAGGGCTCATGGCCGAATCGGTCGGCGCAGCAATTACGGGCATATCGAACTGGAACGCGTCAATGCTCCAACTGGTTGAAACATCTCTTGGGTCGCGAGTCCTTCTAGTTGGGACAATTGCAATGTCATCGAATGCATATCCGTTGATTGCGCGCTTGGATCTGCCAATCTCTACTTCATTCATTTTTTTATTGCCTGCCTAGCGGGCGCCGTAGTTTGGCGCCTCAATGGTCATCTGGATGTCGTGCGGGTGAGATTCGCGAAGCCCGGCAGGGGTAATCCGCACAAACTTGCCGTTCTGCTGCAATTCAGGGATTGTGGCCGCGCCGACGTATCCCATCGAAGCCCTCAGGCCTCCAATTAGTTGGTGAACTACGGTTGGAACTGTCCCCCTGTAGGGAACGCGTCCTTCGATGCCTTCTGGCACAAGCTTTTCTTCCTTCAGGACGTCGTCCTGGAAGTAGCGATCTTTTGAATATGACTGCGCTTGCCCTCGAGACTGCATTGCACCGAGCGAGCCCATGCCGCGGTATGTCTTGAATTGTTTGCCGCCCACATACGTAATGTCTCCGGGTGCTTCATCGGTTCCAGCCAACAGAGAACCGAGCATCACTGAGTTGGCACCGGCCACTAGGGCCTTTGCGATATCTCCTGAGTACTGAAGTCCGCCATCGGCAATAACGGGAACGCCCGCCTCTCTGGCCGCGAGCGCCGCCATGTGAACTGCGGTGATTTGAGGGACACCCACTCCGGCGACCACTCGGGTTGTGCAGATTGACCCCGGGCCAACGCCCACTTTCACGCCATCCGCGCCGGCTTCGACGATTGCCCTGGCACCCTCGGTTGTTGCCACGTTGCCACCTAGTACATCGGTGTGCCTGGCAAAAGGCTCGTTTTTTAACTTCTTGATCATTTCCAGCACAGCTGAATTGTGACCGTGAGCCGTGTCGACAACAAGAATGTCTACGCCGGTCTCCACAAGAGCCATTGCTCGCTCCCAGCCGTCGGGCCCGACGCCGACAGCTGCGCCAACCAACAGTCGCCCTGCGCCGTCTTTAGAGGCATTTGGGTACTTCTCGCTCTTGTCAAAATCCTTCACGGTAATCAGGCCCTTGAGCTTGCCGTTGTCATCAATTAGTGGAAGCTTCTCAATTCTGTGCTGAGCAAGCAGTGCCATCGCCTCATCCGGGTGGATGCCAGCCTTGCCCACAATTAAAGGCATCGAGGTCATAACATCCTTGACCAATGTCGTCGTCCGCTGAACCTCCAGCACGAAACGCATGTCGCGGTTAGTGACTATGCCAACTAACTTGCCGTCCTCGTCTATAACTGGAAGCCCGGAGACTCGGTAGCGGCCACAAAGATCATCTACTTCTTGAATGGTTGAGTATGGAGTGGTTGTAACAGGGTGGGACACCATCCCGGCTTCGCTGCGCTTTACCAAGTCCACTTGGTCGGCTTGCTGCTCAATTGATAGGTTGCGGTGCAAGATACCAAGTCCGCCTTGGCGGGCCATGGCTATTGCCATGCGAGACTCGGTCACAGTATCCATAGGTGAGGAAATTAGAGGAATGTTAATGCTGATGTTCCGGGACACCATTGTGGAGGTGCCGACCCCAGAGGGAATCACATCCGACTTACCGGGCATCAATAAGACATCGTCGTAAGTTAACCCGATTAGGGAAAAGGGGTCTGGTTGTTCCAAAATAACCTCGCAACGGCTCGGGACTGTGTACTGCAATCCTACAGAGCTAAGCCTCCTCAAATAAGTATGAAATTTTTATTACAAACAGGTATCTTCACAATTGTGTACTCTTATCCATTGGTATTCTTTTCCAATACCCCTTTTAGGGTCAATTGTGGGCGATGCAGCTCACCCAGATATGGAGGACCGGTGAATTTCCTCTTCGTGGGCAATCCAAAACGTTTCTTAAAGCTCGTAATAGTCGTGTTTACCGCTCTCATAATCGGCCTAGGTCTGCTGGTGTCTCCAGCCCAAGCCGACAGCGTCGGAGAAGAGTTTGACCACGCCGTGCTGGGAAACGTCAAAATTAAGGGCGAGCCAGTTGGTGGAGTCCGCATTGTGGTCGAAGGCCCTTCCTATACCGCTTCGGTTCTCACCGGCGATGACGGAAGCTGGCTAATTGGGGTCCCGACCAAGGACACCTACTCAGTGACTCTTGATCAAGACACACTGCCTGCAGGCGTTGCTGTCCTGGAAGGTGGAGCCACTCAGGAAGTTGACCTCGGACTCTCCGATCGCGTCGTAAAAAACTTTTTCATTGGCCAGGGTGAGCGAAATGAAGTTTCATTCTTTGACCAATTTGTTGCGCGTCTTATTTATGGAATCAACTTCGGCCTCATGCTCGGGCTCGCCTCTGTAGGCCTGTCTTTGGTATTTGGAACGACAGGGCTTTCTAACTTTGCTCATGGAGAGATGGTCACCTTTGGAGCTGTGGCTGCCTTGATTCTCGGTGTGGTTCTAGAAGTACCAATTTGGGTTGCAATTCCCGCGGCGGTGATCATTTCTGCCGGGTTCGGGTGGTCGATGGATGCCGGATTATGGAAGCCTCTGCGGAAAAAGGGCCTGGGCATCGTTCAGCTGATGATCATTTCAATCGGACTATCGCTAACTCTTCGCTACATAATTCAGTTCTTCATCGGTGGTGGCACCGAGCAGCTCCCAGGCTTTGACTCACCGAAGATCAATCTCTTTGGGTCCGTTGCACTGAGCGTCAATGACCTTTACTCGATGGGTATTTCCATTGTTGCGATCCTTGCATTTGCCTTCTGGCTACTTAGAACCAACACTGGAAAAGCTACGCGCGCAATCTCGGATAACCCGGACCTGGCCGCGGCCTCTGGTATCGACGTGGATAAAGTAGTGCGAATTGTCTGGATCGTGTCGGCTGCACTCGCAGGACTCTCGGGCGTGCTCTGGGCCTATTTCCGACCGGGCATCAAATGGGACATGGGAACGCAGATCCTGCTTCTTATCTTCGCCGCAGTTACCCTTGGCGGTCTCGGAACCGCATTCGGTGCATTGATTGGAGCTCTCGTTGTGGGAATTCTGGTCGAGACATCTAGCTTGTTCATCCCTTCAGATCTGAAATATGTAGGCGCGCTGGTCGTGCTAATTGGAGTACTACTCTTTAGGCCACAGGGCCTTATGGGACGAAGACAGAGAGTCGGATAGGAGGTAGCTCATGGACTGGGGAACAATAATAAATAACACCTTGGCAGGGCTGCTAACGCCCACCACAATTGCGTTCGCACTTGCAGCACTTGGCTTGGCAATGCACTTTGGATTTGCCGGCCTGTTGAACTTCGGTATCGCAGGATTCATGGCCATCGGTGCCTACGGGTACGCAATCTCGGTTCTAACTTTTGGTTTCCCTTGGTGGGCCGGCATGATCGTCGGCATCATCGGATCTATTTTGTTCGCGATTCTGCTGGGCGTTCCGACGCTGAGGCTTCGTGGAGACTACCTGGCAATTGTGACCATTGCGGCTGCTGAGATTGTGAGGCTGTTGTTCTTAACCACAGCATTCACCGATGTCACTGGAAGCGCCGACGGTCTCTTTGGCTACAACAACTCGGGCGGGTTCACTAGTGCAAACCCATTCCCACCTGGATCATACGGTTGGGGACCTTGGACCTACAACTCCGAGACTCTTTGGGTTCTTACCTTTGGACTTGGAGTCTTAGCTGTTTGTGTGTGGTTCCTGTGGGCTCTTATGCGATCGCCCTGGGGAAGAGTCATCAAGGGCATCCGCGAGGACGAAGAGGCAATAAGGGCTCTTGGTAAAAACGTCTTCGCCTACAAGCTTCAGGCACTCATCATCGGTGGAATCTTCGGTGGAATGGGTGGAATTATTTACGCTGCATTCGCCAACGTTTCTCCGGGCGTGTATGTGACCTCAATCACCTTTTTCATCTGGACATCACTGCTACTCGGTGGCGCCGCGACAATTTGGGGTCCCGTCATCGGTGCAGTTATCTTCTGGACACTGCAGGCCTTCTTATCAAACATTTTGCCGGAGCTCGCACTAGCGGGCATCTTGCCGGTGACCGGAACTCAAGCGGCAACATTGAGATTCGTGCTGGTAGGCATCGGGCTGATGTTGCTTGTGATTTACAGGCCTCAGGGTATTTTCGGAGACAAGAGGGAGCTGACCTTTGTCAAATAGTGACTCACCAAAAAAATCAACCGGTCTACACATCGGAGAATCCGGACCAGGCTGTAAAAAGACTGATCCAATGCTGGTTATTGACCATGTCAAAAAGAGCTTCGGTGGTCTAACAGCGGTCGACGTTGAGCACCTGGAGATTCCCAAGAACGCCATCACAGCGCTTATTGGACCCAATGGTGCCGGCAAGACAACACTGTTTAACCTGCTTACCGGCTTCGACACTCCTGACACCGGCGAGTGGGAGTTCCTAGGAACCTCGCTATCGGGAGTCCCGAGCTACAAGGTTGCCCAAATGGGTCAAGTTCGAACTTTCCAGCTAACCAAGGCCCTGAGCCTTCTGACAGTGCTGGACAACATGAAGCTCGGCGCCAAGAACCAAGTCGGCGAAAGCATATTCCGCGCTCTGTTTCCAAGATCTTGGAGAAAACAGGATGCTGAGATTGAAATCAAGGCAATTGAACTTCTAAAGCGGTTCAAGCTTGACACCAAACAGGCAGATTTCGCGGCGTCTCTATCGGGTGGTCAGCGCAAGCTTCTGGAAATGGCAAGAGCATTGATGACCGACCCCGTGCTGGTAATGCTCGATGAGCCAATGGCCGGTGTGAACCCCGCTTTGACTCAGTCCTTGCTTGGCCACGTGCTGGACCTGAAAAAAGAAGGTATGACCGTGTTGTTTGTTGAGCACGACATGCACATGGTTCGACACATTGCTGACTGGGTGGTCGTAATGGCCGAGGGCAAGGTAGTAGCCGAGGGTCCACCTGAAACGGTCATGAACGAGCAGGCCGTAATTGATGCTTACCTGGGTGCTCACCAGGACACTGATCTTGGTGTTGTCACCGGAAGAATTAGCATCATCGACCAGGAGAAAGACAAATGACCCGAGTTGTAGATGTCAAGAACCTCACCGCCGGTTACTTGCCCGGGGTGAACATTCTGAATGAGGCAAACCTCTACGCCGACAAGGGTGAACTGATCGGAATCATCGGACCCAACGGTGCGGGTAAATCAACCCTTCTGAAGTCAATCTTCGGGCTCGTAAAAGTTCGTGAAGGATCAATAACCCTAAACGGCGAGGACATCGTAGGTCAGAAGCCAAACCAGCTGGTAGCCAAGGGCGTGGGGTATATCCCGCAGAACAACAATGTTTTCCCGTCACTAACTATTGAAGAAAACCTTCAAATGGGTGTTTTCCAAGATCCGAAAAGCTACGAAAAGCGTCTTGAATTCGTCGTTTCGATTTTCGACGAACTCGGTAAGCGCCTCAAGCAGCGCGCAGGCTCACTTTCCGGTGGTGAACGTCAAATGGTTGCCATGGGTAGGGCGTTGATGATGGAGCCAAGCGTTCTATTACTCGACGAGCCTTCCGCTGGACTCAGCCCTGTTAGACAGGACGAGGCCTTCCTTCGGGTTTCAGAAATCAACAAGGCCGGCGTGACCTGCATCATGGTTGAGCAAAACGCTCGTCGTTGCCTTCAGATCGCAGACCGGGCTTATGTTTTAGATCAGGGCACTGATGCTGTCACAGGCACCGGTAGAGAGCTTCTGAACGACCCCAAGGTCGTAGGTCTCTACCTGGGGACTCTTGGCACCTAAAAAGACCCGTCCTCCAGGCTTATTCGTCGCAATAGGAATGACTATTGTTGTGGCTTTCGGCGCAGCGTTCGAAGTGACCACTCGCAGGTCCAAGTAGAGTTACCAACCCCGTTCAGTTGGAGCAAAGTAACCCCTCGGCCAGGCTGAGGGGTTACTTCTTTAAGCGCAAACAGCCACAAGTAGGTCTTGACATCGTTCAAGACGAAAGTGCCTGCCAGTCAGTCACGGGCTTTCAATAAAGTCCAAAACACTCAGTTAATAAGGAAATCCCCTCGGGCCTAAGCCCAAGGGGATTTCTTGAATGACACTAACTACTAGCCACGAATGGTAGCTGGAACGTTGTTTCCATCGAACTGCTGGATCAGGATGTTACCGTCTGTTGGGTCTCCAACGTCATTGAAGGTAATGTTTCCCGATGGACCGTCATAATCTGCGGTTCCACCACCGTTGATGATGTCAGCACACTCAGCAAAGCTGGTGCACTTGGTACCGTCGCCGGAACCTCCAGAAACTTCCTGAAGCTTCTCTGACATGTTGGCACCCTGGGTGCTACGCGCCTCTAGAGCAGCAAGTGCAAGCACTATAACTGCGTCATAGGTCTCAGGACCGTAAGCGTTTAGCTCCAAGGCTGCGTTGCCGCGTGCCTGCCAGTTAGCATCAAGCTTCGCAACGAAGTCAGCAATGTTTGCCTCGTTCACGCCTGGGTAAGTACCCTTGGCACCCTCAAGGGTGCCAGCAGCGAAGTCTTCAGAGTAGTTGGTTAGGTTACCGTCAACGAAGTAAAGCTTCTCACCAGGGAACTGGCTTGTTAGCTCAGGCACGATGGTCTTTGCCTCGTCGAATGTAATTAGAACGATTGCGTCTGGATCTCCGGCTAGTGCCTCAGCAATCTGAGCGGTGAAGTTGGTGTCACCAGTGTTGTAGGTAGGCTCCGCAATAACTTCGCCACCAGCAGCCTCAAAGGAAGCCTTGGTGAACTGAGCTAGACCGGTACCGTATGAGTCGTTTAGAACGATCATTGAGATTCTCTGGTGGCCGTCTTCCGCGATTAGGTTACCCAGAACTTCACCCTGAAGTACGTCTGAAGGAGCGGTACGGAAGTACAGGCCCTTGTCCTCGTAGTCAGTGAAAGCTGCTGAGGTGTTAGCTGGTGAGAAGTGAATTACACATTCAGCAATAACACGGTCGATGAACTGTAGTGATACACCTGAAGATGCAGCACCAACGATTGCCTGAGCACCTGCGCCTAGAAGACGTGGGATTTCAGTGTCGTAAGCCTTGTTGTCGGTGTCACCAGAGTCGCCAAAAGTAGCGTCAATTGTGAGCCCCTTGTTAGCAGCGTTGATTTCGTCAATCGCTAGAGCAGCACCAGCTTCTTCTGGTGGGCCTAGGAATGCGAGGTTACCGGTCAAAGGCAGTGCGGTACCTAGGTTTAGTACTAGGTCTCCATCTTGCTCAGGACCTAGCTCACAGCCGCCTGCGGTTGTTGTCGCTGCACAGCCAGCCAGAACAAGCGCCGAAACGCCTGCTGCAGACAAAGCCATGAGTGCACGCGACCTGTTGTTCTTTACGGTCATTGTTGCTCCTTGAAATAGCAATTTAAATGCGAACACAGGCAGGGAGCCCGCGCGCTAAATAAAGCATACTAACTGCATCATTTCGTGGAGGTTAACGCGCCTCCTAAAATCTCAAACCACTCGGCATCCTCGAGGGGATTAGCAGCTTAAATCAGATTCATAAACGATATCCGTTGAAAAAGACGGATAAATCAGGCTAAAAAGCCACTATTTTTGGACTGCTAAATTGAGTAACAATTCCATTCCGAATTTAAAGTGCTTCAACAATCGGCAAAATCGGCCTTCTTCGGAAGGCGTCTGCGGTCAGAATCGCCAGAGAAACCCAAACCAATCCAAAGCCGATCCACCGGACCGGTGGCATTTCCTCGCCCAATATGAAGTATCCGGCTGAGAACTGCAGCACTGGCGTGAGGTACTGAATGAACCCGATCATTGAAAGGGGGATCCGGCTTGCAGCAGCGCCGAACAAAATCAACGGAACCGCAGTCATGATTCCAAAGCCAATTAAGACCGCCGCTTCCATAGGACCACTTAGTAGCATTACCGGTCCAAGAGACGCCACGACAATTAGCTGAACTATCGCTATTGGAAGCACTGTCGCAGATTCGATTGTGAAACTCTGCAAGGCTCCAATGTTTCGGCCCACTCTGTTTTTAGCAAGCGAGTAGGTCCCAAAGCTCAACGCCAAAATAATAGCTATCCAGGGTGGCCGACCGTAGTCAATTGTGAGCACCACAACTGCGACAAACCCGACACTTAGTGCTACCCACTGCATTCGTCGTAGCTTTTCTTTTAGTAAAACCACCGCGAACATGACTGTTACCAGCGGGTTTATGAAATAACCAAGAGACGTCTCAATGACGTTACCGGTAACAACCGCAACGACGTAGACCTGCCAATTGATGAATATAAAAACAGCCGCCACTGCAACCCAGCCAAGTTTTTTTGGGGTTTTTACCAAAGATATAACTTGGCCCCAAGTTTTCGTAATCGTTACCAGCAGCGCGGCAAACAAAAAACCAAACACCACTCGCCAAACGACAGTCTCGAAAGGAGAAGCAAATTTAGACAGCTGGATAAGTAGTGGAAACGAACCCCAAATTAAGTAGGCGCCCGCTCCAAAGCTCAGGCCTACCGTGTTTATAGAACGCTTCTTCACCTTGCAAGCCTAGAGGCATTAAACTAAAAAAAGGCCCGAGGATCCGGGCCTTTTTTTGTAAATTTCTAGCGTTCGATAACCGCAAGAATGTCGCGGGCCGACAGAACAAGATAGTCCTGGCCATCGTAGCGAAGCTCAGTTCCACCGTATTTGGAGAAGATAACAAGATCCCCAACTTTCAAGTCGACAGGTATGCGCTCGCCGTCCTCGCTAAAGCGACCTGGGCCAACTGAAATGACCTCGGCCTCTTGTGGCTTTTCCTTTGCTGTGTCTGGGATAACCAGACCTGACGCAGTTACCTGCTCGGCCTCAAGTGGACGAACAACAACGCGATCTTCAAGTGGCTTAATAGAAACCGACACTGTTACCTCTTCTTTGTCTAAAGTTTGTGGATTAGCAGACTCCCATCGAGAGTGCTAATGCAACTTTAGGTGTTATCAGGCACTTGGTCAAGGTCAGCGGCTGCTATCGACAGCGGTAAGTTTAACGAGTGCCCGATCTAGACGAGAAAATTTTTGGACCCGAAGCCAAGCAGTTACTTGGCAAGCTGGGCTTCCTGGACGCAAAAGCGGACCTACTCAAACTAACAACCGATCTTAGAAAGCAAGGATACGAACCTCAGCTAGTAGCTCTGTGCATCTCCCAAGCGAAACTCCGTTCAAGAGCGGTGCCAAAATTTGGATCAGAACTTGCGAGCACAATGCTATTCACGGAAGAGGGCCTCGAGCAGGCAACTCGGCAGCAAGTTGCCGCTTGGCATGCCCAAAGGTTTTCGACTCGCGGCATCAAATTGGTCACGGATCTTGGTTGCGGCATCGGCGGGGACGCACTGGCCTTCGCCGAAGCGGGGCTTGAGGTTGCGGCCATCGAAAAGGACGAACTGACTGCCAAAATCGCGCAGCACAATCTGCATGACTACCCAATGGCAAAGGTCTCTAATGCCGATGCTCTCGACATCGAAGCCGAATCGACGGCATTCTGGCTTGACCCGGCCAGGCGAAAACTTAGCTCAAAAGCAACAGGAAGAGTCATGCTCAAGCCCGAGGACTTTTCGCCGAATCTGAACTTCGCCTTCGAAATCGGTGGGAAGCACACGGCGGGCATAAAGCTAGCCGGTAGCCTGCCTCACGAATTGATCCCGGAGGACTGCGAAGCAAATTGGGTGTCTCATAACAATGAACTTGTAGAAACCGTGCTGTGGTTTGGTGAACTTGGCCAAAGTGGCAAAAGATCAGCCCTTATTTTGGCCGACCCGATAATTGAGTATTCCGCTGACTTGATTCAGGCACCGATAAATGAAGTTGGCAAGTACGTTTACGACCCCAATCCGGCGCTGGTTAGGTCTCACCTACTTGGAGCGTTTGCGATTGAAAATGGACTCTGGGGCATCTCACCCTCAATCGCATATCTCAGTTCCGACAGTGAGCTTATTTCGCCTTGGCTAAGAGGGTTTGAGGTGATGGAAGCATTGCCACTTGATGTCAAAAGGATTGCCAAGAGAATGAGCGAGCTTGGCATTGGAACACTTGAAATAAAGAAACGTGGAGTGGACATAACTCCTGAGCAGCTCCGCCCAAAGTTGAAACTAAAAGGAAAAAACACCGCCACCCTGATCCTCACCAGGGTGGGCGACGCTCGTAAAGCACTCGTCTGTCAGTCACTTAGCCAACGATAAGTAACTCGTGACTGGTTCTCATGCCTCAAATTCCCCGCTGGGAGTTATTGGGGTTGCTTGAGCGTTAGCAGTGGGCTTCTAGAGCGTCTGCACTTTTGTAACCTCGAGGGTGGATTCCGCCCCGAAGCCAAGACCACTTGGTGGCCGACCAGCCATTATTAGTTGTGCACCGATAGACGCAATCATTGCTCCGTTGTCCGTACATAGCGAGAAACGTGGAATCCGAAGCTCGATACCAGCTTCATCGCAGCGTATCTTCGCCACCTGACGAAGCCGCGCGTTGGCAACAACGCCGCCACCAAGCAATAATCGCTTGACCCCGTGAGCCTCACAGGCATTGACTGCCTTGGTGAGCAGGACATCAACCACTGCCTCCCTAAAGCTTGCGGCAACGTCGGGTTTTGAAATCTCTTGTCCGGCATCGCTGGCCTTTTCAACGTGCCTCGCCACTGCAGTTTTGAGGCCCGAGAATGAAAAATCAAACCTGTGAGCTTCCATATCCTTTGGCAACGACAGTCCGCGTGGAAACCGGATGGCCTTTGGATTGCCGCCTTCAGCGAGCTTGTCTATTTGTGGCCCACCTGGGTAGGGAAGACCCAAAACCCTGGCGACCTTGTCGAAGGCTTCGCCGGCAGCGTCGTCGATTGTTTCGCCCAGTAGCTCAACGTCGTCAAGTAAGTCGCGCACCAAAAGCAGAGACGTGTGACCTCCAGAAACCAAGAGTGCGATTGTTGGCAGCGAAACGGTTCCATTTTCCAGCACGTCCGCGCCCACGTGGCCCACCAAGTGGTTGACGGCGTAAATCGGCAAATTATGCGCTATGGCGAGCGCCTTTGCCGCGCCAATTCCAACCATCAAGGCGCCTGCTAGGCCTGGTCCATTGGCCACCGCAATCGCGTCGATCTGATTCATCGTGAGCTTCGCCTCTTTGAGAGCTTGAGCAATGGTGGGCTGCAGCGCCTCAAGGTGAGCTCGTGCGGCCACCTCGGGAACCACCCCGCCAAACTTAGCGTGCTCGTCCATGGAGCTATGAAGCGCGTTTGCCAGTAGCCGATTGCCTTTGACTATCCCGATTCCAGTTTCGTCGCAGGTGCTTTCAACGCCTAGGACAATGGGCTGCTCAATCGCCAGCCTCATCACCAAGGCATCAGCCCCGGAAGGCTGGTAATAGTTTTTTCTGACGTCAATCTGCTCAAATCCGAGCGAGCTGTAGAGGCTTATGGCGGCATCATTATCAACGCGCACCTCAAGGAACATCGCCTCCGAGCCAAGGGCTAATGCCTTAGAAATTAACTTCTTGGCAAGAATTCTCCCAAGACCTTTGCTCTGATTGGAAGACGTGACTGCGAGGGTCTGAATGTCACTGGTGTAACTTGCCGGAACGGAACTAAGGCCGGCATAACCAACTAGGCCATTTTCGAACGCTCCAAAATAATCAGTGAATGACCCTTCAAGCTCGGAGCGAAAAGAATTCTCCTCCCAAGCTTCGCCGGGAAATAACTCGTTTTCGATCTTCATGAGCTCCGGAAGATCCTCCGCTGTCAGTTCTCTAAATTCCATTAGCCGGTGACCCGCTTTCCGAGAGATGGCGTGACATCCGGCGACCGCAAATACAAGGCACTGGTGTCAGTTAGATCCATCTTCTGATTCAGTGCCCAAACCGCGTACTCACCTATCAAGCCCGCGTCACATTCCCCACTCACCGTTAGAAAATCAGAGTAGCTCTCGAGTTCTAGGTGGGTTGCAACGCTCGGTGGTACTACCTGTGTGCTGTCCTCAAACCCAGCTATAAATAATTCTTTGCGCTTTGCGTCTGCGACCACCAAAACTTTTCCAATCGGGTGCTTTCTTGCCACTGCATTCAACGTAATAACACCGCAAGCTGGTATCTCCAAAGCTGTCGCCATGGCTATGCCGGCAGCGACCCCGACTCGCAATCCAGTGTAAGGAGCCGGACCCCGTCCAACCGCGACGAGCGTAAGGTCGGCCGGAACAATGCCGGCTTCCTTGAGAGCGCCCTGAATTGCAAGTCCAATGTTCTCGGCGTGACCGAACCGATCGTCGAAGTTTATAAACGAAAGCCTATTGACCCCATCAAAGACAGCGGCACTCGTGCCTGCTGATGTGTCAATTGCCAAAATCAAACTGCACCCCCTTCCATCTGGGTCCGTGACCGGTGATTTCCAGCTCTCGAATGTCTTCTTGGCTGGATCGGTCGATTTCGATAAGGAGCCAATTCTCAAAACTGTCATCAATAAAGTCTCTGGGCCACTCAATAATGACAATTGAATTTGAGAAATCTATGTCCAAGTCATCAAGCTCAATAGCCGATGAGAGCCTGTAAGCATCAACGTGCACCAACTTTGGTCCGTCCTTTGTTCGATGTGTTCTTGCCAGCACAAAAGTGGGTGATTGAATAGTCCCAATGGCCTCCAGTCCCGCGCCAATGCCGCGAGTCATAGTGGTTTTTCCTGCTCCCAGCTTTCCCGAGAGTAAAACCAAATCCCCCGGCTGCAATTTTTTAGCGAGCCTCGATCCAAATGCCTCCATGGCCTCTGGTGTTTCTATAGTTAGCCTCATGGTTCTAGAAAGACCCGGTTTGCACGGCCCCCGACTCTCGTAACTACTTCGTAGTTCACTGTTCCAGCGCTTTCCGCAAGCGTTTCGGCAGTGGGCTCATTGCGCGCGGAGTCACCAAAAATAACAACCTCGTCACCCATAGAAATTTCGGAGTCGCCTACATCCACCACGAACTGATCCATAGCAATCCTTCCAACGACTGGAAAGAGCTTCTGCCCAATTTTTACCCTCGCACCTTGAGAGATCCTTGGCATGCCTTCGGCATAGCCAAAAGGCACCAGTGCCAGCTTGGTTGGCTTTTCGGTTTTGTACCTATATCCGTAGGAAACGCCTTGCCCAGCTGGGACCGACTTGAGGTTCGCGACCTTTGCGACGGCGCTCATGACAGGCTTGACTGCTAACCCCTCTAGCGCGCGGTCTTCGAATGGGTTCAAGCCATACAGAACGATCCCGCAGCGCACCATGTCATAGCGCATACCGGGATAGCTGATTGCTGCTGCCGATGCTGCAAGGTGCTTGATGTCTACTTTTACGCCAGCCTGCTCCAGCATCAAGTAAACCGAATCGAATACGACTTGCTGAGCAAGATCTTCTGCCTCCGAAGTGTTTGCTAAATGACTCAGAAGGCCCTGAACTTTGAGGCGCCTGTCTTGAAGTATCTTCACCACATCCGGAATCCGGTCCGGCATAAAGCCGTTGCGGCCAAGGCCAGTATCCACTTTCAAGTGAATAATGGCCTCCCTAGGGACAGATTCGAGCTGCTGGATTGTCGAAATGCCAAGAATGATGTTGTGCTCCACAGCGGATTGCAGATCGTCCTGCTCATCCAATAACCAGCACATCACCGGGGCCTTAATGCCGCCCAATCGAAGTGAAATTGCTTCATCTAAGTCTGCAACTCCGAGAACATCAACTCCTGCTTCATCGAGGGCATTTGCCACCTCGATGATCCCGTGCCCATAGGCATTGGCCTTAACAACCGCCATTACTTTTGCCGGACCAAAGGCGGATTTCAGAGCCAAATAATTAGAGCAGATTCTTCCTAAATCAATTCTTAGTTCTCGCATCTAATTACCCTCCAGCACAACCATGGCAATTGCAAACCCGTTGTCATGAGACAGTGAAAGGTGGGTTGATAAAACCCCCCTGGAATTCAACGCTTTCGCGCTATTGCCTGAAAGCGCCAGCATCGGCTTGCCTAATTCGTCAGTATCTACTTCGACTTCTAACCAAGACAGCAGCTTTGGATTTCCCAAGGCCTTGGCTAAGGCCTCCTTGGCAGCAAATCGAGCGGCCAAGGATTCATCCTTCAGGCTTCGCTCTTTGTCAGTGAAGAGCCTGGCCGCTAATGCAGGGGTTCGCTGGATACTCTTACTCAGTCTCTCGACTGAGCACAGGTCTACGCCGATACCAATAATCACTATTCCACTGTGACGGACTTGGCAAGGTTTCTCGGCTGGTCAACGTCGAGCCCCTTGGCGTTTGCCAACTCCATCGCAAATGCCTGGAGAGGTATAACTGCTAGCTGGCCGGCAAGCAGCGGCATGGTTTCGGGAATGAAGAAAACCTCATCGGCAAAGCTAGAAACCTCGGAATCGCCGACCTCGGCAATTGCTATTACACGAGCTCCGCGGGCCTTTATTTCTTGGATGTTAGATACCACCTTGGCATGTAGTGAGCCTTCACCCCTTTGAGATGGAACTATTACAATTACCGGCTGCCCCTCTTCAATTAAAGCAATGGGCCCGTGCTTTAGCTCGCCCGCTGCAAAACCTTCGGCGTGGATATATGCCAGCTCTTTTAGTTTCAGTGCGCCTTCGAGGGCAATGGGGAAAGCGATATTTCTGCCTAGAAACAGGACCGAATTGGCCTTGGAGTAGGTCTTGGCGAGATCGCCGATTTCCGAAATCGACTCCAGCACTTCCTTAATCTTTCTTGGAAGGGTAAGTAATTCGAGCCCGATTTTCTTCAGTTCCGCCTCGGGCATGCTCTTACGCTGCCAAGCAAGAACTAGTCCAACCAGTTGACCCGCTGTCACCTGAGCTGTGAAGGCTTTTGTTGACGCCACAGCCACCTCTGGTCCGGCGTGGGTGTAAATCGTCGCGTGGGCTTCCCTCGCCAGAGTTGCGCCCTGTGTATTGCAAACCGCCAGCACCTTCGCGCCGCTCTCAACAGCGTGACGAACGGCCATGAGGGTGTCCATGGTCTCTCCGGACTGGCTCATCGCAATGACAAGGGTTTTCGAATCGATTACTGGGTCACGATATCTAAACTCGTGTGCAAGCTCCACGCCAACCGGTATACGCGCCCATTTTTCAATGGCGTACTTGGCGGCCTCCGCGGCATAAGCCGCCGTTCCGCAGGCCACAAAAATTATCCGCTCCACTTCAAAAAGTTGGTCAATCCCCTGGATTTCAGAGAGGTTCACTGAGCCATCCGAAGCAATTCGACCCATTAACGTGTCGCCAACTGCCTGAGGCTGATCCGCAATCTCCTTGGCCATAAACGATGGCCAGCCACCCTTGGAGGCCGCGGTGGCGTCCCAATTGACCTCGAACCTTTCCATGTCAACTGGGTTGCCATGAAAATCCGAAATCAAGACTGAATCTTTACGAAGCTCGACGATTTGATCTTGGCCCACCGCGACCGCGTGCTTGGTGTGTTCAACAAAAGCTGCGACATCCGAGCCTAAGAAGTTCTCGCCGTCTCCCAAGCCAATTACCAGAGGCGAGTTCCTTCTAGCGGCCAGAACCAAGTCCGGGCTATCCTCGTGCACGCAGAGGAGAGTGAAGGCTCCCTCTAGAAGGTTTACCACTCCTCTAAACGCAGCCGTCAGGTCATTTGACTTGTCATATTCAATTGCCACTAAGTGAGCAACAACCTCACTGTCTGTCTCCGATGCAAAGGTGACGCCACGGTCTACTAGGTCTTTTTTTAGGGAGGAAAAGTTTTCAATGATTCCGTTGTGGATTAGGGACAACTTCCGATGTGTACCACCGATGTGAGGGTGGGCATTTCCATCAGTTGGAGCTCCGTGTGTCGCCCATCTTGTGTGGCCGATTCCAATGTGCGAATCGGCTATTGGGTTGTCCACTAGCTCTTGAACAAGCACTGCCACTTTGCCGGCGCGCTTGCGTGTTTCCAACCCGTTGGTCTGAGAAATCACCGAAACGCCAGCCGAGTCGTAGCCACGATATTCCAATCGCTGTAGGCCTCCGATCAGAACCTCGAGAGCCGATCCCGGGCCGACATAACCAACTATTCCGCACATGAGCCCTAATTCTAGGGCAGAATAGGCCCTTGTGAGCACAGCGCACGGCACCGATAGCCTTTCCCCATATCTCGCCATAGAGCGAGCAGATTGGGCTGAGCTGGGCAACGCGACGCAACTGCCTCTGACCGAGCAAGAGGTCACAAAGCTTCGCGGTCTAGGTGATTTTCTTGATATGAAGGAAGTTACGGAGGTCTATCTTCCCGTAAGCCACCTGCTATCTCTTTACGCCACCTCAACTCAGGCCTTGCATCGAAACACCGAAGGTTTTTATGGAGCGAGGGCGCAAAGAACGCCCTTCATAATCGGAATAGCCGGGTCGGTCGCCGTTGGGAAATCAACAGCCGCAAGGTTGCTTAGGGAACTGATGACAAGGTGGGAGGGGACTCCAAAAGTCGAGCTGGTCACCACCGATGGATTTCTCTACCCAAATGCAGAATTAGAGCGACGCGGCCTTCTTGCCAAAAAAGGATTTCCGGAGAGCTACGACCGCAAGAGATTGCTGCAGTTCATCGCAGACATAAAATCAGGAAAGACTGGGGTGACTGCGCCGGTGTATGACCACCTAATCTATGACATCATCCCGAATGAATTTGCGACAGTCAATGCTCCGGACGTTCTGATTGTTGAAGGACTAAACGTTCTACAGCCTCCATCTACCGGGCAGGAAGTTGCTCTAAGCGACTACTTTGATTTCAGTATCTACATAGACGCAGATCCCGGCACAATCAAAGACTGGTACCTGTCGAGATTTGACAAACTTTGGGAAACGGCCTTTCTAAACCCGAGATCCTACTTCCACCAATTAACAACGGAACTCACCAAAGAACAAGCTATAGCTAGAGCAACCGGATTCTGGAGAGACATAAATCTTCCGAACTTGGAGCAAAACATTGAACCGACTAGATCCAGGGCCACCCTGGTGATGCAAAAAGGTGAGGGACATAGAGTTCAAAGGGTTCAGGTTAGAAAGATTTAGCTCTCGTCGACAAATCTAGTATCCGCACTTAAAAGACAGTCGGGCCGCTTCGTGCCGGCAGCTGCTCTTTCTTCAGAAGTATCGTAGCGACTTTCAATCTCCAAAAAATCATCCAGTGAGCCCTGAACCGAAACCGCCCAAATAAACTCACTATTTTTATTGTCTACGTACATGAATTCAACATGGAAACCGAACTTTTCCCTGATCGGAAGAACCTCTTGATTTAGCCATGCCCGAAATTCCTCGAGCATCCCTGGCACTATTTGATAACGACGAAGCTGAACAGTTTTAGCCAATAGCCAGCCGCGTCTCAACCATGCGAGCGATGCGATCAGCCCAGCCCTGCGCCGTTCCTTGATCCGCGGCTTCCACCATCACCCTGACCAAAGACTCAGTGCCGGAGGCCCGCAGCAATACACGGCCCTCGTCCCCAAGTTCGGCGGCTGCCTGGGAAACCAGCTCCTGTAACGCGGCATCATCCACCCGAGACTTATCGACGTCGGGCACGTTTATCAAGACCTGAGGGAAAACAGTCATTTCTGAGGCCAACTCAGCCAAGGACCTACCGGTCTGTATCATCCTGGCAGCAATCTGAAGCCCAGTTAGGACTCCATCTCCAGTGGTTGCATACTGCGAAAAGATTATGTGGCCAGACTGCTCGCCGCCCAGTGAGTACCCACCTTCGCGCATCGCCTCAAGGACGTAGCGATCGCCTACTTGCGTCTCAATAATCTCAATTTCATGCTTTTTCATTGTTAGGCGAAGACCCAAGTTTGACATCACGGTCGTGACCAGGGTGTTACGCGCTAAGTCCCCGGTCTCCTTCATGCTGATGGCCAAGATGGCCATGATGCGATCTCCGTCGACGATGTTGCCAAGGTGATCGACTGCCAGCGCACGGTCGGCATCTCCGTCGTGTGCAATTCCAAAATCAGCTTTATTTTCTAGCACGGCTGCCTGCAATGCGCTCAGGTAGGTTGAGCCATAGCCGGCGTTTATGTTTAGTCCGTCAGGATCCGCGCCAATGAGAATAACTTCGGCGCCAGCATCAATAAAAGCTTGCGGAGAAATAGCGCTCGCAGCCCCATTGGCAGCATCGATGACTACCTTGAGTCCCTTTAGGCTGACGCGAACTGCTCCAAGAAGATGGACAAGATAGCGATCTTCGGCATCCGAGAATCTAGTTATTTTGCCAACCTCGGCGCCAATCAAGTTATGGCTATTACCAAACTCAGCTTCGATCTGGTCCTCGACCGAGTCCGGGAGCTTGTGGCCACCACGCGAGAAGAATTTAATTCCATTATCAGGAGCAGAGTTATGACTTGCCGAGATAATGACTCCGAAGTCAGCACCGATGTCCGCAGTCAAGTAGGCGGCTGCGGGAGTGGGAACGACGCCAGCATCAAAAACATCTATTCCGGAAGCGGCCAATCCCGCCGACACGGCAGCGGAAATAAAGTCAGAAGAGATTCGTGGATCGTGAGCGATTACAGCTCGAGGCCTTTCGCCATTCTCCCTAGCTGTTTTGGCAAGAACGATAGCCGCGGCCTGGGCCAACTTAAGAGCGAACTCAACCGTAATTTCACGGCCCGCTGTTCCGCGAACTCCATCGGTGCCAAAAAGCCTGGCCATGGCGAAGTGCTTTGCTTAGCGCTTCGAGAACTGAGAGGCCTTGCGAGCCTTCTTTAGACCGGCCTTCTTTGACTCGATCACGCGTGAGTCGCGACGAAGGAAGCCAGCCTTTTTCAAAATGGCTCGATTATTGTCGGTATCCATCTCGTTTAGAGCGCGCGAGATACCAAGTCTTAGTGCGCCGGCTTGCCCAGCGATTCCTCCGCCATCGATGCTAGCTGTGACGTCGTATGCGCCTTGCAGCTCAAGAACAGTGAAAGGGTCGTTGATAAGTTGCTGGTGCAACTTATTTGGGAAGTAATCCTCGATTGAACGCTTGTTCACAGTTATTTTGCCAGTGCCAGGAACTAGGCGAACTCGAGCAACTGCCTCTTTGCGTCGACCCAGACCGGAGCCGGGCTGAGTCAAGTTGCCGCGCGAGCGCACGGCCTTCACTGGCTCTGACTCGGTTGAGTAGGAAGTATCTGCTTCGACTTCTGGTGTCTCTTCGACTTTGTTATCTGCCAAGGTCTTTGTCCTTACTGGGCGATCTGATCGATGGTGAAAGGCTTGGCCTTCTGGGCCTCGTGTGGGTGGTTGCTGCCTGCGTAAACCTTGAGCTTGCCGATGAGCTGGTCACCCAGCTTGTTCTTTGGAAGCATTCCGCGAATTGCCTTCTCGACAGCGCGCTGAGGGTTTTTCTCCATTAGGTCGGAGTAAGACGTAGTGGTCAAGCCGCCTGGATAACCCGAGTGACGGTAAGCCTTCTTCTGTGCCAGCTTGTCGCCGGTTAGCACTACCTTGTCAGCGTTGACGATGATGACAAAGTCACCGTTGTCCATGTGAGCTGCGAAAGTTGGCTTGTGCTTTCCACGCAGCAAAATTGCTGCGTGAGACGCAAGGCGTCCCAGCACGATGTCTGTGGCGTCAATGACAAACCACTCGTGGCTCAGCTCGCTGGCCTTTGGCGAATAAGTACGCACGCTAAATTACCTCATAGTTTCGTTTGTGTGATTCCGCTTTGTAGAAAGCGGTTTCAAACCTGCCGGCAATGCCGGACCAAGGGCTAAGTCTAGGGGATTGATAGCCGCCTGGTCAAACAGAATTATCACTGGTTTCTCGCATCACGCGGTTTAAGATCGCCTGCTTGGCATACTCCGCTGGTTCCGGGTAGTCAATTGACTCCAAACTCAAGCCCTTGGCATCGATTGTCTTGAATTTATTGGCGCGCTTGCCTGTTTCCTGGACGGTGGCAAGGTCTTGAATACTTAGCCGTCCATCGGCGACAGCGATAATCGAGCCCACTAGCGACCTAATCATGTTGTGGCAAAAAGCATCCGCGTGAATATCTATTGTGATCAGACCATCTTCTTGCCTTAAAACCTCAAAAATCGTGAGATTCCGAATTGTGCTGGCGCCGGCTCTGGGTCTGCAAAATGCAGCGAAGTCCTTCAGGCCGATTAGTTTTTTGGCTGCCGAGTTCATAAGTTCAACATCGAGTAGTCGCTTGTGAGTAAGGGTGTAGCGAACCATCATTGGGTCTTTTTTAAACTTGGGATCGGCAATCGTGTAGCGATATCGTCTTCCCACTGCGCTAAACCTGGCATCAAAATCAGAAGTTATCTGGTCAACATCGAGAATAATCAGATCGTCGGCGATAAGGGTGTTCAGCCTAAAGGCATTCAATGGATCTCGACCTATGCGAGACAGTCGCTTCTGGGGGATGTCTAGGTGCCAAACTTGGTGCTTTTCGTGCACCCCGGAATCCGTTCTCCCGCCAA
>OOFT01000006.1_pt1 | contig 68419 bp, 88 predicted proteins | sample 1670301 | NCBI WGS metagenome assembly OOFT01 (sample SAMEA98140918, study PRJEB22522) | marine metagenome | biome: marine biome; feature: marine water body; material: sea ice | place: Arctic Ocean | collected 11-Sep-2015 | depth 0.3 m
ACGAAGTAACCAGGCAGGTTGCTGCGGACCCCGCGGATGGCTGGAACGTAGAGATTGCTGCATCAGTACAGGACATCTGTGCTGAGAACCCTGAGCTATCTCACGTTGAGTTTAGGTACCCAAGTTCTGGGCATCAGACTCTTACGATCGATATTGATGGTTGCATGCTGGGCCTATTTCACGGTCACCAAGCCTCTCAGAACAATGTGATGAAGTTTCTATCAGGCCATGCTGCAGGGCAGACCGCTCTAGGTGGAGCTGACGTCTGGGTGTCGGGCCATTATCACAATTTCAGGACCATGGATGTTGGCAACAGATTGTGGATCCAGGCTCCGACCACAGACCCCGGAAGCGAGTGGTACCGAGACCGTTCTGGAATGGAATCGAATCCGGGATTGCTCACAATGGTTATCGGCGGAGATTTTGACCCTAGAGAAAACATAAGCGTATTAGGAGTAGACAAATGAAGGTAGGCATATACACTATTGCTCTAAATGAAGAGCAGTACGTGGAGAGTTGGTTTGAATCAGCCAAAGAAGCAGACTTCTTGCTAATTGGCGACACCGGTTCTATGGACCTAACGGTTCAAAAAGCAGGAGAGCTTGGCATCCAAGTTATTGATGTTGCAGTTAAGCCGTGGAGATTTGACATGGCAAGGAACGCAACTCTAGCTGCAATGCCTCGTGATCTAGATTACTGCATCGCGTTAGACATGGATGAAGTTTTGTTGCCAGGCTGGCGCGAGGAGCTAGAGAAAGCTCACGCCCAGAAGTCAACACGACCTCGCTATGAGTACACATGGAGCTGGAAGAATAAGGAAGAGACCGAGCCAGGACTAATCTATGGTGGAGATAAAATCCACTCTCGTTTTGGATATCGATGGAAGCACCCGGTACACGAGGTGTTAGTTCGTTACGGTGAAGAGCCTGAAATTCAAACTTGGGTGGGGCTAAAGATCCACCACCACCCGGACAGCTCTAAGCCAAGGTCTCAGTACTTGCCGCTACTTGCTCAAGCCGTAAAAGAAGATCTTGCGGATGACAGAAACGCCTTCTACTATGCCAGAGAGCTCTACTTCTACGGAAGATATGATGAGGCAGCTGAAGAATTCAAGCGACACCTAGACCTACCAACAGCAACCTGGGCACCTGAGAGGGCAGCCTCAATGCGCTACTTGTCCAAAGTTGAACCAGATTACAGGATTGAGTGGCTAACTCAGGCAGTAGCTCAGGCACCTGGTCGCAGGGAGCCCCTAGTCGAGCTTGCTCAGTACTACTATGAGAACTCCGAGTGGGAGGCATGCAGAACCTACGCCACCCAAGCTTGTTCAATTGCGGAAAGACCTCTAGAGTACCTGTGTGAAGATTTCGCATGGGGAGATCTCCCGTGGGATCTTGCAGCTGTCTCAAGCTATAACTTAGGTCTTTTCTCCGAAGCAGTTAGCTACAACAAGAGAGCTATAGCCCTAAACGCTGACAGTAGACTAGCTGTAAACCAGCTTCATTACGAGCACGCTCTAAACGAGCAAAAAGAATCTAGTAGCTAAAGTCTTATAGAGGCTTAAAAACCCGTATCCTCCTCGTCTAATAAACGAATGCAGGATACGGGTTTTTTATGATCTTAGGAGTGTTAGCAGGATCGTATTACCGGCCAGATTACTCTAACTAAACTAGGTTGCTCCAGGTAACTTCAGAGCTTGAGCTCACTGCAGAGAGAGCCTTCGTCATATCTTTAATCTCTGCCTTAGAGCCGGCACCAATAATCTTAAGACCTCTGTCACCAAGCTTGCGGTGGAAGGCGATCTGAGTCATAGGACGCTCACCACGGTCCTCACTCCAGAACTTATATGTCATAAACAGGTCTTTCAACCTAAGTGTGACTCCCTCTGCTGCTTTGGTCTCTTCGTCCAGGAAGATACCTATACGGTCTTCGTTCTGCCTGTAGACCTTAGCGGCTTCGTCCACAACGGAACAAGTTCCTAGAGGATCAGAGTCAGAAGAGTTCAGATACCTAATTGCGCCCTCTACTGCCCAGGAAAGTACTGCAGGCAGACCTCCGTCTGGGTCAGATAGATACGGCTTTAGGCTGCTATCAGGCTTGTCGGGGATATTCAAAAGAGGGATAGGTCGTAGACGCCTCCACATAGCATCATCTGTGATGATTGGCTTGTGGTTAGTGGTAATCCAGAGCTTACCTTGAGACTTAAACGTGAAAGGTCGCTCTCCAGGAGATCTTCCTTGAAGCTCCTGAGAACCCGTCATCTTCTTGATTTGGTTCTCTTTCATACGTTCGCCGTCTGGCAACTCATCCACCCAAACCATACGGCGTCCTCGAAGTTCCGCCATGTAGTATTCGTCAGTGCTGTTTGATCTTCCATCATTTGAAGCCAGTACCTGGCTATCCAAAGAGAAGGCATATTCTTTTGTTCCTAGAGAGTTTACAATGGTCTCCACGAAAGTGTTCTTACCAGACCCTGGAGGACCGTATACCAAGAATAGTACGTCTTGCTCGACTAAGCCCGTTAGCGTGTATCCTACGGCTTTCTGGAGCCATCTCTGGTACTCTTCGTCGCCACCAGTTACAAAGTTTAGGAACTCGGTCCATCTGACATTTTTTAGCCCGGGTGTGTACGAGACAGGGGTGTTTTTAGTCATATACAGATCGGGACGGCCTTTTAGTAGCTCACCGGTCTTTAGGTCAATAATTCCATTTGCAGCACCTAGAAAATGCTGGTTGTTATCCCACTGGTCAACAACAGATGTTATACGCTCATCTGAGTGTGAGCTAACTATCATGTTGGAAATTCTTGTGTTTGACTTAGCTTGCTTGGCCCAGGAGACCAGTTCTTGTTTCTTACTGTCATCTCCAGCGCCGTAGTTCATAACTTCTCCCGCAATCATCGGAGAGACCTTCTTAGATAGCTCTTTAATCTTGAGCTGTTCTACATCATGTCTCCAGTGATTGCCGTCCCAGTAGAACCAGCCCAAGCTTTCCGTGTATCGAATTACAGACGAGAAGGCGTCAATCATCCTTCTACCGTTGCCAGTGTCCGTCAGAGTTCGATAACCTATGCGGCCACCGTCTTCCTCGTTCACGGCGTCTACGTCATTAGGTATATTTATGTTTCCGCCACCAGAAGCTTCGGTCGCAGAGAGGCCTTTAGAAGCCAACTCTCGGATTTGGTCTCCTAGGTTATAGGTCGCTTGAGGCCCCCCGGAGTCCTTGTCAACGATAGTTATGACATCAAGCTCTTTTTTACTGGAGGCTTGATCCTCTTGATTCTTGAGAGCCCATTCGGTTCCCTCGTTCTTGACCCAATCGCTTAAGCCACCCCACCCGAGATCAATCTTAGGATTGTTGGCAACAAAATCGATTGCACGGTGCACGTGCATCAGGAGCGAGTTCTGCCCCTCAAGTTCCATAGGAGGTCTAACCATCTCTGCATTAAATCTAATCATCAGTGTTTCGATGTAAGTCCTGTTGGCATCGTCGGTGCCATACTTATTAGCAAGGGCACAGGCCAGCGCGTACACATCAATTGCACGAGAGCCTTCATCGATCCCCTCTTGCATAATCTTTTCTACGTTTATCTTCTCGCCGGCAAACTCAAGGTCGCCCATCCAGGACCAGTCTGCTTGACCGTAAACACCGACGCCACGTGTCTTCTTCTTGGGGCGAACAGCGTTTAGAAGTTCTTCCGGAGCATCAGCAATCTCCATCTCCCAGGGAGCGTGTCCAGGCTTCCACTCGTAAGTGACCCCAGAGAAGTGCCTAGAAGGGGTCAGGAGAATGTATCCGTTGTGCTTTACATCTATGCCGCCAAGGCCTTCGCTCTTGAAGTTTCCAATAAACTTCTCATCAGGCGAGCAACGATAGATTAAGTGACGCCCGCGAGCTGGCTTACCTTTATCATCCCAAACGCCTGTAATTGCCTCCACGGTCGGAGGCAGGGCCCCTTCAGCACGGTTTTCTAGCGTTATAAAAGATTCATTTCCGCCGGAACGAGGGTCCACGTCTATTACTAGGAATCCAGACTCTTTGGCAAAAACTCCAACGTTGTAGTCTGGGTTGGTCCCCCACCAGGTAGCAATCTGCTCTACATCGTCGGTCGCTTGAGAGTTCCAGTTATTGATCGCAGGGTGCTTTCCAATGTCCTTGGAGTCAACGTGGGTCTTAGCACACGTGCACTTACCGTCTTTGCCAATGCCGTGCACAGGTAGAATCTTCCACCCGTACTTGCTTGCGTAGAACGCTGCAGCAGGTCCTAGCCTGCCGTCGGATCCGGCCCAGGCGCTAGACATTAATTGCTGCCCCTGAATCTCTCTGTGAAAACATATTTTCTCTCCGTATGTAGTGACTACTGAAATTCTACACAATATGACGAAAAATTCAAGTCACAGCGCAAAAAAGTTTAAAATAATTTGCCAGATCGCTGAGTTAACAGCTAACCCTTTAAATAAGGGGCACCGCAGTGCGGTAAAATTAATGGGAGCAAACTTAATCACTTCGCCAGCGTGTTCTATTATAGGGCATAAACCTTTCATTCTGAGGATGGACAGTAGTATGACCCCGGATCAACTAATTCTAGTTACAATAGCCGTTGCAGTATCTTCGATACTAGGGGCATGGTTTGCAGTCACTAAGTTATTTAGGCCGCTACAACAGCGTGTCAAGTTTTGGATACACACCTGGGAGAACTTTATGACCGACTGGTCCGGACAAGAAGCCAGGCCGGGTCGAAGTGCGGTTCCAGGAGTCATGCAGCGCTTAAACGACATTGACGGTGAGCTAAAGAATAACGGTGGAGGGTCACTAAAAGACTCCGTAGACAGTATCCACAATAGATTAGACGAAGGAAACAAGAACTTTGTCAAGTTCGACAGACGTATTCAAAAAATAGAAAAAGCTTTGTACTTGGAAACCCCTATTGAAACCTTGAGCATTAAAAAGTCACCGAACACCAAAGATTCTTAGGAAGAGCGCTTCTTCTTCTTCTTTTCTTGTGCGTGATACGCCTCTACTGCATTAGCACTGGTTCTACTTTGCCAAACAAACTTGCAGTTATTGCAGTAAACAACCTTCATAGTTGACCAACGTCCAGCATCTGGCCTGTCAATAACTTTTGTTTCTAGGCTGCTGGTCTTAAACTTACAAGAAGGGCAAAGAGGGAATCTCTTGTGCCTCATCTCTTGACCCTCCCAGTTAACAGAAAGAGTTCTTCTAGTCTGCTCTGGGCCCATGCCGCCCCATACTCCCCAGATTTGCTTATTGTTTAGAGCCCACTGAGCACACTCCCTTTTCACTGGGCACATGTTACAGAGCTTCTTGGCTTGGTTTTGCTGAGACGGCTTATTTGCAAAAAAGTTTTCTACGTACTTCTGGTTTTCAGGTCGAACGCATTCTGCATCTTCATGCCAAGTGGGGGATTCTTCAAACATCATTCGGAAACCTCGACAATCGTAATATCAAAAAGACCTTCCAATTCGATCTCATGGCGAACAGATAGCCCGTCTAGGTCGGCAATTGTTGGGTGATAGTCTCCGTCGGCATATCCTGCCGCCAAATGGGATACCGTTGCGGATTCGACCATAAAGTAGCTATTTCCGAGAGAAAACGCAATCCCATCTCTCTGTATGAGGGAAGCCAGGGCACCTTTTACGACATCTTTTTCTAAATCTACGTGACCATTAGTGTAGTAGATGTGACTACCGACTTGAGCAGGCTGATATTCATCGCCCTCCCAGGTAAACCAAAGGGACTCGCCAATTCGCATGTCTTTCACATAAAAATTCTACCCTGAGCAGGGTATTGAGATGTTAAGTCCACCGCAGATTACAAAACTAGTTACTTAAATCTCTTTTCCAGCTTATATGGAGAGTAGTGAGCTCCGATTATCTCTGGAGACTTGCCATCAGTAGAATTGACAATGATGTCTCCATATCTGATAGCAACTACCTTACCTCTACGTCCGTTATGGACAGGGCCGAGCTTGACGTCGTCAAAGGCATCTGCGAAGACACGAACTTCGTCACCAACAGTTACTTGACCAGGCTGCAGAGGGGCCCAGATTTCATCAGCGATCTCTTCAGATTTTAGAGGCTGGTTTAGAGCCAGCTTAGAGAAAACCTCTACAGCTTCTTTGGACAAAGGTCCGCTTAGGTTAAAGTTTTCCCAGAGAGCCAAAAGCTGAAGCACTGCCTTTCCGGATCCGACCTTAATTTTTCCTGCAGCTAGCTGCTCTTTAACCCATTCGTCATTTACTTCAGGCATTTGTGTACTCTCCTACATTCTTACTAAATATCTTAGTACTTATTAGTTCGATCAATTCGTCCCGTGATGGGATTGAGTCTACGTATACTCTTCGCTGCTCTTCTGCCAGCGTGAGCCTATCTTCTGGAGACATGTCCTCCACTTGATACGCAAGCTTAGCCCAAGAAGAACTAAAACCCTTAGTCTCTAACCAGTTGGTAACTATTGGAGTAGCTGTATTCAATCCTTGGACGTACCTATAACTCCACCAAGTTCCAACTTTTCTATCCTGAGGAGGGATTATTAGGCCTATAGAGTCACTAATAGTGCCTGCAGCGTCTTCATCGCTATAGCCCCGCTTTGACCTGACATCTACTGTCTCGTATTGTATGGTGCCAACTAACTTACGGGCCCACGAGAGCTTAGAGTCATCAACTGACCAGAAAGGTTGCCTATTGTCCGAGTAAATCGGATCTACCAGGTTTATGGCGTCCAGGTTGAGGGCCACTAGGGATGATGACACATCTAGTCCCACTGCTAATGCAGCCGATTCGTCCGACTTCCAAGGAAGCCCTGGGTAGATTGTTGTAGGCCATTTCTTAATTGAAAGTTTTTTGACTGCTTCGCTAACAGACTTAATCTCTTTAGCGGCTTGGTACTCCCATCTGAGAGAGTAGAAACTTGAGAACAGGCCGTTGGAAGGATCGTTAGCGGCCTTCCTTATGCTGTTTTTATATTGCCATACTTGGGGAGAGTCCAACACAAGCCTGAGCTTGGGGCTATCCCATAGAAGATCGATTATATGCAACCCGCCGTAGGCCTTGTTGGCACTAAGAGACGTCGGGGGTGTTACTCCAACAAACACGTAGTCGTACTTGTCCAGGTGCTTAGATGTCCACGTAGTGCTTGGTATCGCCCACGAGACCTCTGCAACTTCTCCAACTAGCTTTGCCAAACTGTTAAAGTATCCAGAAACCTTTGAAGGCTTGCAGTGGCTGGAAGACATTCCAGTAAAAAGTATTTTCATTACGTCACCTTAAGAAATACTGGAAGGGTGCCCGAAGGCACCCCGCCAATAGGTTTATTAGAATGGAGAATCTTCTCCGCTAACAGGGGAAGCTGGAGCCGGAGCTACAGCAGGGGCTGGGGCTGGCGCAGCAGCAGCAACGGGTGCTGGAGCTGGTGCAGCAGCTGGAGCAGCAGCTGGCGGAGCGAACGGGGTAGCGCTAGCTGCGGTGGCCGTTTCGTCCTTGTGGTACTGTGCAATCTCGTTGCTGATGTTACCGTTGTATGTTCGTGTTCCTACGCTTCCACGGAATGCACGATTCATTAGAGCTGCCTCAATCGCGGCGTTAGTAGGGTTTGACTTAAAGTACTCACGGGTTAGCCCGAGTACTCCGGCCTTCATGAAAAACATGTTTAGCGCCTTAGGGTTCTCAGGTGAGATAACTAGGTTGTCCCATACACGACGATTTGCGTGCGGTCCGCCCTGTACCTCGGTTGTCAACTTAAACATGGTCTTACCAGTCTGAGTTGTAGTTGCCTTAGCTTCGATTACCTTTAGCTCGTAGTCGCCCTTTGGCAGTGGCTCGAAAGAATTTGCGGTCTCTCCAGCCTCGGCAATTAAGCTATCCCAGTTTAATGAACTCATTTATATCTCCTTAGTTATTTCTTAATGTTGGGTTCGGTCTTCTTCTCTCCGAAGACCATATCAAGTAGTCGCTCTACACCTAGATCGACTTGCTCAACAATTGTACCTAGACGACCTTGAACGCGCTCCCCAGCTTCATACTGGCTTGTTCGCTCAACGTACATCCTTCTTACTTTGTGTGGTGGCTGTAGTGGGTCCTCGTTAGGAAGCTCTTCAACCGTGATTGCTCCAAGTACGTCATAGAAGTACGGTGCTTGTACTGCCAGCTGGCCTTGTAGGTATGGACGATAAACGCCGTCCTGACCCTTACGTGCCATAGCAGTGAGAACCACAGCCTCAAGAGGCTGGGTAGGGTGCATCGTAAGGTCACGGAGGTCACGAAGTAGTGCACCCATGTGGCGAAGTAGCTCGCCCCACTGTTGCATCTTCATTTGCTCTGTACCAGCGATGTTGTCCATGCACTTGACCTGCAACTCCGAGATGGAGTCGATGATCAAGGACTTGAACTGGTGTTTCCCTGACTGAAGCCATTGAAAAGCCTTCAGAACAGTGTCATAGTTCCGGACTTGGACTACTACTGTGTCCCAAGTGCCGTCAGCCTGCGGTGGTTCCTCAGTCATCGGGTCCCAATACTTAGCAATGATGGGGAGGAATCTGTGTCCACCTTCAACGTCAAGCATTAGCCGAGGATAAGGGGCCGTGACTGCGAAGCTTGATTTACCAACCTTCGACTCTCCGTAGACCATTAGGGTCAGGGAGCGTTGTACGTCATTAGCCATTACTCATTTCCTTTTGTTTCGTTGTTATAGTAACCGTACGGGTCGGAGACCGCGAACGCATCGCTAAGTGCTGCTTCGGCGGCGGAACCGTCGTCGAATAGCGGGCAAGTAGCGAAGAATTGACACTTCCACTTACAGTCCTTGGTAGGCGTCGGATAGACGTGTTTGAAGTGGCTCCCTCCCTCATCCAACGCGTCACGGACGCGAAGCATGTCTTCGAGAGTGCCTTCTAGTTGTTCTAAGAAGGCACGTAGTGTAAACCTGTTGTGTCGAACCTCTACCTGATCATAGAACGGTGGCTTAGCATAAGCACCGCGCTTGACCTTGCGAAGCATTGTAAAGATAGCACCATCAGTGCGGGTACCGTCTTCTGTCTCCTGAGCTTCATCCAAAAGCATGTAAGTCTTAACCTGCTCGTTCATGTGAGCCATGGAGCTGAAGTCGGCGAAAGAGCCACCAACGGTCTTGAAGTCACGGATCATGCGAGCACCGTCAATCTTACGACGGACGCGCATATCAATCTTGCCTTGAAGCATTACCTTGCCATCCATCATTGGACGCTCCAGGATTTCCTCAGTCGAGATCATCTCAAGTTCAGCATCAATACCTTCGTGTTCTACCCACTCTAGGTAGCCCTCAAGCATGATTCGACCTAGTTCAGCTTCAGTTTCCAACTTAGAAGTGTCTCTATAGCTGTCAGTCAACTTCTTCAGGTCCTCAGCAACAAGGTCAGCGTGCGCCTCTACGAGGTCCTGCCCAGTTGAGTAGTGACGGTCTAGCGCCTCGTGGATACGAGATCCTAGAGCTAGTGCACCAGTGAAGTCCTGAACCTTTGGCTTTAGACGTCGGTAGTAAGTTAACCACCAGCGACGCCGGCAGTCCTTAAATGTTTGAATCTCTGAGTTAGAGATTCTTATCGGATTAGCTGTTGTCATTTTGTATTCTCAATTCCGTCACGCAACATCTTCTTTAGTTGCTCCTTGTCCTTAACTATCTCTTCAAAGTTCTCCGCTTTTACATCCAGAGCGTCGATAACTCGCTCCTCTATAGAACCTTCGGTCACATAGTCTGTGATTAAGATAGAATCGTGAATTTCAGATCCAATCCTGTGAACTCGGTCTAGAGCTTGCTTATAGTCAACAAGTGACCACGGCCTTTGAAGCATAACAAGTCTGCGTGCAGTTGTCAAGGTAATTCCAACACCGCCTGCTTGAGCGGTAAACAAGATCCACTTAACTTTTCCAGCCTGGAAATCATCTACAGCCTGCTGACGCTCCGTTTCAGACTGAGCGCCTGTAATTAGGCCGTGCTTGATTCCTTCTTTCTCCATACGTGCGCTTAATATCTCAATAAGCTGACGAGATACGGCACAGACTGCAACTGAGTCGTCGCCAAAGTCGCCATTCTTCATGTCATCCATGAGAGCGTCAACCTTACAGGAGGGCTCCGATAGTAGAACCTTCTCTTGACCTGCTTCGTTCACTTCAACGGTTGCATAGGCGTTAGCAAACTGCAGCAACCTAGTTGTCTGCACTAGAGGATCTGTCGCTACTATAACTTCGCCAGTAGCGGCATTCAGCTCTCCGTCTGCCTCTAGCATTGCAATCATGTTTTCTGACATCTGCCTGTAAGCCTTAAGCTGTTTAGGGTTCATTTCCACGTCGCGCCTGTCGTTCATGACATCAGGTAGCCACGGAAGAACTATGGACTTAAGCATCCTCCTCATACGAGGGTTAATGCTTGAGTAGAATTCTGCTTCTTTCTCTGGCTTAAGCCCTAGGACCATCATCCCACCGAAAGCATTCAACATTGTATTGACGTAGCGATCAATCCACTTTGTCTTGCTTGGCCACTCTTCTGGCTTGAGCCAGTGAAGGATCGGCCAAAGATCTACAACATCTTTTGCAATCGGGGTTCCAGTTAGTGCAAATCTGATTTTAGCGTCGCCAGATGCAGCCCAGAGCGCACGGGTTTGCTTGGACTTAGGGTCCTTAGAGCGGTGGATCTCATCAGCAACAACTGACTTAAAGTCAATCTCGTTGAGTTCTCGTTTGTGAACCTCGCAACGTGCTTCAGAAATCTTGGAGTCGTGTCCTCCGCAATCGGTACATCTGGCCAGGGCAATAGACCCGTACCCAAGAAGCCTTGAGTGGGAGCGTAGTGACTCCCAGTTGATAATGAAAACCTGGCTACTCTCTTCGAATAATACGCGACGCTTGGTTGCAGAGCCCTTGATAATGGTCACATCTAGTTCTGGCCACCATCTTTCAAACTCTCTCTTCCAGTTACTCTTTAGAGTGTTTGGGCAGGTGATGAGAATAGGGAACACTTCTTCACCATTGTCGCGAAGCTTTTTAAGCGCCCTGATTGCCTGAGCTGTTTTACCCAAGCCTGGCTCGTCTGCTAGAAGTGCTTGTTTAGCAGCAGCTAGGTAAGCAACTCCAGCTTTCTGGTGAGGAAATAAGTCTTCATTGTCTGGATCGTCGTATGTCTCTAGCACTCTCAGTGCGTTAGCTGGGCCGACTCTTTCGGCTAGCTCGTTCTTTGCCCATTGGTCCAACAGCGGGCCAATCTCAAGGGCATCTTTAAATGTGGACCTTAGGGCTAGGCAGCCTCCCCATGAAACAGGTACTCGCCAAATCTTGAGTTTTACATCCCAGCTTGCACCAGGTAGCGCCTTGCAGACTTCTTTATATCTATATTCTGCAAAAATGTTTATATGAGACTGCTGCTCATTCAGCTCAACACGTATCGTCATTTTTGTCCATTCCTTCTTAGTGTGTCTATAGTATCTATATTATCAGAAAAAAACAACTTAGAAAAGTTTTTCTTGATAATTAAATTAATCTTGTAGCAACCTTACAGGCTTCCAACCCGTTTTCACAAGTCTTAGTAGACCGTGTCGGATTGAATCTAGAGCGTGGCCCTCGCCGCCTCTATGCCAGTATTCAAGCTTCTTTAGCTTCGGGTTGTCAAACATTGCCTTGGCGTCCGCCGGGGACTGGAAGTGTATGTCGTCCGCTGGACGGCCAACATCAATTAGACACTGCTTGAGAATCCCAATCTGTTCTAGTGAATATGGAGCCTGTGAGTTACGTACAGTCTGCGCGTTGATCGTGAACCTCTCGCAGACGACCTCGGCATCCGGGTGGGTGGTTAGGACCTCTCGTATGGGCTTGGCGTACTCTTCTTGCTGGAATTCCCCTGACCATACTAAAACAGGCTCAGAATCGCCCTCACGGCTGAATAGAGCCATTCCAGTGGCTTTTCCAGGATCTACTGCTAAAACATACCTAATCATTAGTATTTTGCTCCCCAGTTCTCTAGTGGGCCGTCGACATCAGCAGTTAGCTGCACTTCCCAGCCGTCGGTTGTGGTCATGCACTCTCTTACAATGCGCTGAATCTCTTCAGCTTGTCCTCTAGGTGCATTTAGGACAATCTCATCATGCACCGGAACAATTAGAAGCTCAGTTAGGTCGGCCTGATCCAGCTTTACTAGATTTGATTTAAACACTTCAGCGGCACCTCCCTGAATCATGTAGTTAACAAGGGTATACACACGGTCCTCATCGCAGGGTAGTCGCCGACCAGTCCATGTGTTGACGTAGCCCTGACCCTCTAGGTGTAGGTGTCTCATGCCAAGCGCTTCGACATCTTTTTGAAAGACCTGCATGCCGGGAAATCGCCTGTCAAATGCGTTAGAAACTGAGCGCATCTGTTCTTCAGGGACTCCCGCAGTTAGAGCCTGCTTAGAGACACCCGCGCCATATAGACGCCCATAGACAACACCCTTGATTAAGGCACGTCTTTTATCGGACTTCTGCATACTAGGGTCTTGATAGATCTCGCGACCAATCTCAGTGAAAGGGTCAGAGCCAGTCGCATCAGCATTGTGAAAGAGGCTAATTAAGTTGGCGTCCTTAGACAGCGAAGCAAACATACGGAACTCAACTTGGTCGAGGTCAGAAGTAATGATTACGTGGTCATCATCTTTAGGGAGGAACGCACGGCGAACAACGTCGTCTCCCTTAGGGAGAGTCTGCAAAGCTGGGTTTTGAATAGACATACGCCCAGTACGCGCACCCATTGTCTTTATAGACGGGTGAACAAAACCATTTGTATTACCATTCAGGAAGTTTAGGAAGTAAGTTCCAGCGAGCTTGTCTGCTTTTCTCTGCTTCAGCATGACATCAGCCAGCTGTTTTACAGGCTCGCTCCCGTTGATTGTGAAATACTTTAGTTGATCCTTTGACAGAGACGCTTGCCCGCTAGGAGTTCTCTCATCTATATGCGCACCAAGTGTGTCCTGGAACAGCCTGGCCATCTGAGCGTTACTCGTCACAGAAGCCTTATAGGTGTTCTTAACCCAATCTTTTACTTGCTCTGTGTAGCCGATAAGCTCGTCATACTTCTTCTGAGAGTAGTCCAGGTCTAGACGAGCACCATTTAGCTCCATGCGAGTAACAATCCGCCTAGTATTCATCTCTAGCTCATAGGCATAGTGATATGGCGTGCCTTCTTTCACCTGAGGCCAAAATCTTGCGAATAGCCTCATGGTTAGAATAGGGTCTAGGGCTCCATATGCCCAATAAGGCTCATACTCGACAGGTACGGTTCCCCACGTCCAACCGTTTTTAGCAAGTCCCGCGGAAAGCTCATCTTGCAGGTGTGCTGCGTAGGGGTCAATGTATTTAGCGGTAAGTGATTTGAGGGCACCAGACCCGAGTGGGTCTAGAAGCTGGGCCATGATCATTGTGTCGTGCGACCTGTGCCACGGGATCTTCCAACTAGAGTGAAGCTCAAAGAATTTAGCCTCGAAGGCTATGTTGTGGCAGACGATTAGTCCTTCATACCTGTTCATCCCCTGGTAGAAGACACCCTTCCAGGTATCCCAAGGAATAGACCACCCTTGCATGCCGTCGCCAACCTGCACAAGACGCAGTTGGCCCTTCCAAGGGGATAAAGCATCATTTCGGTCGTTACCTGGAATTTCTCCAGTTTCTGTATCAATCGAAATGGCATCGTTTGGTCGCTTTTGACCTAGCCAGGATAGGAAGCGCTGGGCCTCGTCTAAACTGTCAACTAGATCAAATTGGACCCCTTTGAGTCCTGTCATTTTGTCTTTTCGTATAGTTGATTATGGGATTATCTCATAATTATAGACAGCCGCGAGAGCTGTGTCAACCTCAGATGCAGAATTAAGTAATCTTTGTGCTACACCCGTTAAATATCTAGCGCCACCCTGATCTTGCTTATACAACGCAATTAAGACAGAATCTGGCTTATCGCTTACCTGAGCCCAATAGCGATTCTTTTCCGGAAAGACCAAGACAGCGCTCTCATCGGGGTTACATTCTTCACACGAAACAGCTTCGTCGTGGAGGTTGTCTGTAGAGGTCTCTTGTAAGTTATATTTCTTGACCAAGTAGCAGGCGGCTCCGTGGAACATCAGGGATACTCCGACTCTAGAGAGGATGTAGGATCCGCTCTCAGTCTTATAGAGTTTAAATTCAATCCAACGTAAAGAGTCAGGGCGTTCGGATGTAGACTCTGCAAGCAACTTTCCGTTGAATTGTAGAGTTCTAGGGCCATCCTTAACTTCCATCATTTTATATGGGTTAGAAACCTAACCAGCGACCTTCCATGTATTCTACATACGCCGTAGTAGCGTTCATGGCTCGTACGCTCAAGAGAGCCTGTGCTGCGTAGGACAGATCATCCATGTTCGATAGTTTTGCTATGTAAGCAGACATGTAACTTGCGTGCAGTGCTATGTACTCGTTAGAGTCAATTCCAGCAGCTTCGGCCTCTCTGGATCGAACCAACTCTGCCATAATGATCTCACCGTTATTTTTGGTTTCTTTAATTACTACAGGGTACGGAAAGTTTTCGTAAGACTCATATATCAAATATTCTACAGTTATCATCAATTACCCTTCTAACAAAGCTAGTCTAGCTTCAATATTATCTACTTTAGTGGAAAGCTCCTGCACTGCCTTTATTAGCGGTGCAACAAGTTGGATATACTCCAGGCTTAGATATACCGTTTGATCTTCCTCCTCGGAGGGCACCATGTCGTTTACTACATTGTCGGTGTCAGCAAATAACGGCTTAACTTCCTGGGCAATTAGGCCGTAGCTAGTAGGGCCATCCTCTTCAGACTTAAACCTAAATTTAACTGGACGAAGGTTATTTATCAGAGTCAAGCTGTCGCTGAGCTCTTCAATGTCTTTCTTTAGCCTCAGATCGGAGGCAGCAGGGCCGAACAATCCCTGCGTTGAGAACGTAGTTGACCTACCAACCGTTGTGGTAGTGCCTAAAGAGGAGAATGTTTGCTGACCCACTCGACCACCAGCAAAAAGGTTGGAGCTAGAACCAACAGTCTGTAACGTACCAGTGACCTGAGTGGACACTATGCCCACAAAGACTTTGGCATCGCCCCTACCTTGAAGGGTTACGCCAAGACTTCCACTGTTCCCGCCCCCGTCGAGTCTTCCGGCTTCGCTGCCGCCACTTGCATAGAATACTAGCTGCTGAGAGGCACCGCTGAGCAGAATCCTCTTTCCGCTACTCGATGTTTGAACGCTTCTTCCAGTCAATGTCCCCGAGGTGATGTTTTCCGCTTTCAGATTTGACACCGTTACATTATTTGCATTGAGAGTCCCGCTGGTTATTTTACTAGCCGAGAGAGTCCCAGTGGTGATCTTGCCACCGTCAATGACCGTTGATGGCTCATTAATATCACCGCTACTACCTACTGCAATGAACTTGTTAGCTGCAACAAGACCTGTAATAATGGAGTTTTCATTAATAACCGTACCCGTAATTTCAGTGCCACCGGTGTAGGCGTTGAGACTGTCAATGATCTGTTGAGCAGTTGTTGTATTGTTAACACTTGCAAGACCCTGATTTAACTCAGAAGTAGTTGCATAGCCTCCAATGTTTATAGACCCATTCATGAAGATGTTTCCAGTATTGGCGTTTAGATCAAAAATCAACTGTCCGCCATCGTTATAGCCACGAAGACCGTTTGTGTCTAATCTCAGACCGCTTTGATCTCCAGCCCCGCTTGCAACATTGCCACCTGTTTGAATTTGCAGGCCTGTAATTAACTGGGCAGTTAGGGAGCCAACGTCGAGAAGATCGAAGGTAACGACTCCGGTGACTTTGGCCCTAAAGGTTGACTGCTGAGAAGTCTCCTTGTTGCCATAGATGTCGGTAAGAATAAAACGAGCATAGTAGTCGTTGCCGTCAGTTAAGTCCGCAGCGTTAACTATTAAGTATCCACCAGGGATGGCTGAGAACTTTCCATAAAAAGTCCCGGCGGGATAGCTACCGTCAACTATAGAAAAGTCGTCTATCGTAGATAGATGTACTTCAACTTCGTATGCGTCTAGTGGAGGAGTTGTGAAGTCTGTCTGTAGACCGTCCCAAGTGAATCTCGGGGTGCCTAGATACTGCTCAATTATAGGAGCAGTTGGCTGCTTGATCTCTTTAGCGGCAGGGGTGGTCGCAATGGTTATTTCGGTGCCCTCAGACTTGAGCCCACCGCTGTCTACAGCATAGACTTTGAACGTGACATTCTTTGGGACCTCAAAGCCGTCTTGGGTCCACTCGCTATCATCCCCCGGGATAACCCCGGACTTGTTCCAATTATCTGAGGTGCTGTACCTATACCAAACATCAAAGCCAAATAGGTCATCAAGAGGTCCAGCACTTGCATTTGTGGTCGGGTTTGTCCAAGTCAGAGTTACAGTCGCAACTCCGGCTTGAACCCCATTAACACCTCTAGTAGATGATTCTCCTGCGAGGTTGGTTACCGGTCCAGGGGCAACCCCATCATCACCAACATAAGAACTAAAGCTAACCCAGCGGAGGTCTCTCCAAACAAACACGACGTCTGTGTCTCCACTGTTGTCGATCCAAGTAGCGCCCTCCCGGACGAACTCGTGAGCAACAGCGTAAACGTAACGAATTATTGTCACTACGGGTGTGACGTTTATTGGCTCGGCTAGGGGGCTAATTATTTCGTATTCTATGTAACTAGGGTCTACCGCAGTGATTCTGTATAGACCATCCAGCCCAAAGACAATAGGGTTCTCGATACCAAGCTCAACGTAGACGGCGTCATTTACCTTAAACTTGTGAGGCCCTGCAAGATTTATCCTTACAGTGCTCTCGGATGCCTGATAGCTCTCAATCTCGACTTTAACCAGTAGCGACTGAGCCCCGGTAAAACCTGCGGGAGCCGCGACATTGGTGGAGTAGAGAACTGAATTGCTTAGATTGCTCTCCTGCGCCGTAGGCGTGTATCGCCAAGACTTTCTACCATCTTCGTCCCAAGGATCACTCGCAACGGATACAACCGTGGCGCTGTCCGAAGAAAGCTCTAAGTCAGTGGTAGTGGTACCGTTGACTCCGCTAACTTCGGCACGATCTTTGGCCTTTAGTTTTAGGTCAGACTCCAGATACAGTTCTACTCTAGAACCGGCACCGGTTACACGGGAGCCATAGAAATACGCTTTGTGGATAGGCCTGTATTGATACGGCGCTGAGTCAGAGACAATTACGTTAATAACATCTTGAGCAGTCGCTTGGATTGCGGCAGCGGCGCTTGCACTTAGTAGATCAATAGGTCGAAGCTCTAGACCTTTTACTCTTCTATCCAGGGTGCTTAATAGATTTGTTAGTTTTTTCCTGCGACGTCTAATTGCCAATTTTATCCACCTCTGGCTCTGTAACTAGCTCCAATGAAACCTCTTCAGGGAAAGACGGATTGTCAGGGACTGTTACTTCAAACGCATCTATCTTTCTAAGTAGTACTTGCCTGTTGGTACCGTCTCTAAGTTCTATGTAGCTCTGAAGCCTTAGGCTGACAAAGTCGTCATTAACGATTACCGAACACCAGTCTCCAGGGCTGTAACTACCAACTTGAGGAGTCAGGGAGCCATTGACGCTAATTGTAAAGTTGCTGATCGGAGGACGGGACTCTTCCAGGTATCTACTAGCGTATGTCTGTAGAAGGGTCTCGTCAGCTGAGTCCAGGCTTTCGGTCTGGTCAAGTATCGGCCAACCACGATCTAGCAACTCAGTGTCTGCTGCTGCGGCGTACGGCTGACTTGCCTCGGAGATCAAGTCAGGGTCATTTCCCTGAACCCAAAAGCGTGTAGCTGCATCTTCGGCTGTCTCTTCTAAGCTTGCGTTGCTGATGTTTCCAGGGTACTCAAAGACATTTTTATCTGCACCAAACGCACTTACGGGCGCAAACTCACCTTGAGGCAGTATTCCATCTGGCAGAGTGGATAAGTAGGTAGATAGGGAAGAAGGGATAAGAGGCAAGAACGTAAATACTTTTTTGAATTTATTAGTTGCTTCGTCATAGCCAGCGTCAATACGGTACTCAAAGCCATTAGGGACATTTGAATAGTCGTCTAGTATTTCTCCGATTGTCTTTAGCTGGAAGCCGCGCAAGATTGTATTTCTTTGTCTCTGCTGGCTAGGAAGTTCTGTACTGAACTCGATACCGATTAAAGAGTTATTACTGTAAGAACCATATGTAGCATAGGTGACAGCTGGGGTTATGACCGCAGTACCTGCCGCCGGGCTGAATGAAATGATGCTGCCAAGGTTGACGAACTGGAAGGTCTTGTCTGCGGGTGCTCCTACAGCGCTTATTGTGTGGAAGCCGTCGGCAGATGCGTTAAGCCCCTCGACATAGACGATAGCCCCGACACTGAACCCGTGCTGAGTCTTAGTTGTCACGGTAACCACAGAAGAGAGTCTCTGCCAGAAAGCTAGCTGAGCCTGCAGTGGGGTGGGGCTTATTGCGGATAAGTTGGATCCCGAGTTGTCATAAGTGAAACTAGAGGTAGTAGGAGTGGAGACCACAACTGCTTCCAGAGTGTCGAAGCCGTTGCCAGTGTCCGTAATCTTAATTCTTTGACCCTTAACAAGCTCGTGAGTACCCTTAAGGGTTACACTTGCCACGTTTGACGCTCGTGAGTAAGTATCTATCTCAGAGAAAAGGTCTATGCCTGGCTCAATTGCATCGTTTGCAAACTGAAGATCAAAAAAGTCATTTTCTAACTCAGTTAAAAGATATCTAGCGTACTCATAAGTGTCTTGTCTAACTTCTACCGTGAGCAGGCCTTCTACTTCCTGATCGGGTATCTCTTTAGTCACACCCTGTGCTGTGACGTAGTAGGCTTCGACGGTTATTGTATCTTGTCCCGTAGTTGAGACGACGGAGTATGTCCCGTTATATAGAGACCTGTCAGTTCCCCAGTCTAGGTATATCGGCTCTCCGACAGTAAAAGGGTACTCAGCAAAATCTAGTGTCACAGTCGCAACCCCATCTTCAACTGAAGCGCTACCCTGAAACTGGTTAGAGAAAGTCTGCCATAGAACTCGGTTGTATAGGTAGCTAGTGAATTCAGAAGCTGACACCTCTAAAGTTTTAGATACTATGTCATACGTTCTAGACCATATGATGCCTCCCCAGACAGTGACACCGTTTCTGGTTATGAAGAGGGCTCGCTTACCGGGAAGAGTGTTCTCGTAAAGGCTTAGGTTGTATGTGTCGCCTACAACAGGTATTGATCCGGAGAAGCTGCCGGACTCTCTTATTGAACGGCTGTAGCTTACGCCTTGAAAAGGGACCTCTGCGAGCAAGACATTACTAACTAAGTCCACCACAAAGTAGCGGTACTGAACTTCAGCTGCTTGTCTTGTCTCTACCATAATCGTCTCTTAAAGTTCCCGGTTAGCCTATCCAGCCAGACCTATACAACATTCTACAGCTACCGCCTCCAGTATATGTCACTGTATTGACTCCTGGAGCTAAATATATCCAGTCAATTAAAGTTGCAGTCTTGTAGCGACCGCTCAATACGCTGTCGCCTTCGACTAGTAAGACCTCTCTATTCAAAGAGTCAATCTCTAAAATCTGTCCTGATGTTAGGGACTCAACTATCTTGACAGAGCCGCCACTTGCAAGCGTAACAGTTGCCGGTGATGCTACAGAGGCGGTTATTGGACCAAAGACCTGTATCACAGTAGATACGTATGTATTGCCTTCATTGTTTATTGCAGAACCGGAAGCTGACAGTCCGGAAGATCTGTAGTTGTCCGCAGCGCCATCGAGCCACTCGTACTTAATAGGGTCAGCAGCCTTAAAGCCAATAGAGAAATTAGTTCTTCCTCTAGCAGAGGTGGTTTCGATCTGCGGAGATCCACTCAGCCTCACAAAAGATGCCTTTTCAATAGGGCTCTCTCGAACGACTAGCCAGTTACCGGTTTTCACTAAGTTGGTAGCACGAATTAGCCTATCTCTGGCAACTGCTACCTGAGAGGGGTCTTGAGTCAAGAATGATCCACTTAGTGTTAGAAGCCTAGCCGAGTACCTACCTATTGCATCGTAGTCTCCGTCACCCCAGCCACGTCTCAGTTCAGGAATCTCTGAGTCGGGTAGAGTCCACCATCCCTCAATGTCAGACAGCACCCAAACAACACCAGTACTATCTGTAGTGTTTAGGGTGAGGTCTCCTATTGAGACATCCGCGTTTAGCTTTAGGCCCGATATAACTGGTTCTGGTAGTGGTGTTAATCCTAAATTGACTCTTTTGTTCTCTAAGCCTTGTGCCGCAGCACTGTCAACGGAATCATAGTATTCGTACATTAGAATCTGCCCTTCCCGACCTTGAACGCTAGTCTACGCGAAACTTCTTCTGCTAGCTCCTTCGGATCCATCCCAGGAGAGGCGTAGACATTTATGGTGTTGGTCATTCCGCTACGGTTTCCGCCAGACAATTCACTAATTAGGACTCTATCCCTCTTAGACAATCCGTTTCGGTCAAGAGGTTCGATGCGCTCTGGACGCCCTGCTTCGGCTACGGTCACCATCTGGCCGCCCGCTCTAGGGAGAGCGATTCCACCTTTGGCTAGTCTTGGGATAGTGATATTAGGGATTAGGCTGATGGCGAGCTCTTTACCAATTAGATCTCCCAGGAAACCTAAGCCACCGTTGGCTAGACCTATCATTCTGTTCAAGCCGTTAATGAAGAAGTTGATAAACTTCTCTACAAGCCCAATCCAACCGTTTACGAGGTTTTTAAAGAACTCCGTTATGCCACCAAAAACGTCTTTGAATACTTCAACTGCTTTGTTCCAGCCGTCCTTAAAGAAGTTGGTTACGTTAGTGATTGCATCACTAATAAAGCCCGTGAAGCCCTCCCATAGGCCCTTTATGAAGTCTACGGTTCTACCAAAGCTCTCGCCAATATTCTCGCCGAGTCCTACGAAGAAGTCGCCAATATTTTTGATAAGGTCTACAATAAACGCACTGAACTTAGCCCAAATCTCTTTTCCAAGTTCCGTCTGAGTAAAGAAGTAAACGAGCGCTGCTACCAGTACTGCTATAACCGTGATGATAGCACCAATAGGGTTAGCGGTGAAGGCGGCTCTAATCGCAGTTCCGATCGAGATGACAATTGTTTTAACAAGAGCAAATGCCCCCATTAGCACGTTCTTAATGAAGCCCCCGATAAACTTAAGAGCATCTCCGATGCCTTTCAAAATCTTAGGAAACGGGGAGCCTTTTCCAAGGACTTTAAATAGCCCGTTAATGCTGATAAATGGAGCTAAGATAGCAAATGCTGCGCCGATAATCGGGAGTATTGCAAAATTCAGTAAGAGGGTGGCAGACAGACCTATGGCGTTGAAGACCTGAAGAATAGGGAACAAGAAGGTTATAAGCTTTTGAGCGTTCTCACTATTAAGCACGTCTGCAACCGCACCAGCAATGAGGTTAAGCGTGTCGAAGAATGCTGAAATAGCACCGCTTGCTTGTAAAGCATTACCTATGTCTAGCAAGTTGCCCACAAGCTCAGAAAGACCTGGCAAGCCTTCTAGGAGCCCGTCGAACAGGCTTCCAAACTTTGGCCCCAGATCGCGAAGATCCTGGAAGAAGTCTCCAACCTCGGGGCGAGCACCAATGTCTAGGATTCCCCCTAGAATGTCACCTATTAGCTGGAGTAGAATAATTCCGTTGTCGGTTGCTCCCTTTAGGGTTTCTTGGAACTCTACGTTGTCCCCAAGACCCGCGAAACCCTTGCCAACATTCTCCAGGAACGTTAAGAGTGTGCCTGCAGCCCCGCTCTCAGTCGCGGCGGTCCCTAAGGCCCCAAATCCTGCAACAAAGAGCCCTAAAATGCCCGTAAGACGCTTCAGGATGTCGTATGAGTCCGAGAAAGTGTTAGTTAAGTCTCCACTCTCATTCAAGCCCTTTAAGTTTGTTAGAGCGTCTCCGGTGCCTTTTTCGAGGTCACCGAAAAGCGTCTGGATAACCGGCTGAGCCCCCGCCATAAGCTGGATGAAGACTCCAAAGACGTTCCCCAGGATGGTGCCCAGTTTCTCGATCGTACCGCCTTTAGCGGACATCTGGGTTAACAAATCTATGACTACTTGGCCGCCGCCGTTATCTAAAATACCATTGAAGAAGTTGTTACCAGCACGCCCGAGGGCTTCTCCGAATTGGTCAATCGCATCTTCAAACTCTTTAGTCCTAAGGACCTCGTTCTCGATGCGCTTAAAGCCGTCAATCAGTGCCGGGATGAATCCCTTTGAGATTCTATTCTCGAGCTCTTCAAAAAGAGGCTTGAGAGATACTAGGTATTGAGCAAGAGCCTTCTGGCTTTCGTTTAGTCCGGCAAATGGGTCCGGTCCGGAAGCCGCAGGTGAGATACCGTCTTTAACCTGTTGCTGTAAGTCGGCGTTCTGATCTTTTGCTCGCTTAAATGCAAGCTCTGCCTCGTCGTAGGCTAGTAGAGCCTCGCGACGCGCTCTAGAGTTAGGCGGCAAGTCCTGAAGGCGTATTAGGTTCTCGCGGGCTTTCTCAAGGTTAAGAGCAGCGCGTCTCTCACCGTTTGCAGCACCTTCGGAGTCAAATTTTAGTTGTTGGAGTTCTTCTCTGATTGTGGCAATAGATTTACCTAAAGCAGAGTTCTGCTTAGTGGAAGCAGCTACCGCAGCCCCTACGCCACTTAGACCGATCTTTGCGCCGATGGCTGCAATACCGAGGGTTACAAACCCACCACCAACAGCCGCTAGTGCTGGAACTGCCGCACTGAGAACACCTACTAGAGTTATTAGTGAACCACCGAGAGCACCCACCGCACCGACAACGCCGATAAGCGCTGGGCCTACAAAGTTACCAATACGAATTAAGCTTTGTAGTCTCTCTCTAGCTGCAGTTGCAGGGCCTTCGATAGACTTAAAGCCATTGCCTAGTCTTTTAAAGATTCCTTGGTCAGTTCCTGCAGTAAACCCCTGCATAAAAGATTGACCTACCGACCCACCAGCGCTTCGTGAAGCGGTGCTGAGTCCGGTTAGGTCTCTCTTTAGCTGCGATGCAGCGCCAGCGGTTATAAAGCGCACGACTACTGATGCGCTACCTACAACTGCCATAACTTGTCCTTTTGCTCTATCCGCCGATAGGTGGATCTAGTAGTGCACCAAATGGTGCTGGTGATTCGCCCTTGACATCTGTTGCCGGGACGAACCCCTTGCTCACGCGGGTACTTGTTAGAGGGTCATCAAACCCCAAGTCCTCGTGCTCATTGACATACTGGCGAGCGCCAGAAGCTGCAGAGCTGCTACCTTTAACCGCGTACTTATACTCTTGTCCGTAGAGGGAGTAGAGGTGAGTACGCATCTTAGATACTGACTCGACTTCTTCCCCACTTTGGTAGTGAGCGTCCTCCTCAAAGAAGTAGTGGATAACGTCGATCATCTCTGACGCTTCCATTTCCTTGAGATCTAATTTCATAGTTAGGGCTTTTCCGTTTACGTAAGGCCAGAGGTCAACTGCCCAGGTTAGGAGGCCTCTGGCTGCGCTTCCGGGCGGGCCGTCAGTTGCTCTGTAATCCAGCCAACAATCTCTCCAAGCGCTTCTACGGGCACAATACGATCCTTGCTCTCAAGTAGAGCATCAAATCTTACGTAGCTTTCATCCGTCAAAACGTAGTTGAAGAAATCGGTGATCATCGCTGCCTGCTTGGCAGGGTCGTCGCTTGCTACCTGAGTTGTTAGGTTTAGCAGGACTTTACCCTGAATGGATTTTACGCATTCGAATTCTTCATTATGTAGCTTGAACTTGGGGGCTTCTCTATCTACTACAAAGTTGTTACCAAAATCTTTAATTTCAGCCATCGTTACATCTCTTTTCTTCAGTCATTTATGATAGTAGGCAAGTAAATGCCTACCACCATTCTACCCTAATCAGGCAATAACTATTCTTGGACGGACGAAACCGGTTAGCTGCTTGGATAAAAACTTATTTGGCCTAGTCCCCGGGTGGAAAACGCTCTTTGCAAAGATGATCTTTCCACGCTTGGCAAAGACTAAGTTACCACCTGGTTTGTTTGGCATAATAACGTGAGGCCTGGTTCCCTGGTGGTGGTTAAACGCGTAACTTTTATTTGACCCGATTGTGACATATTGGCCAGTGGAGTTACCCAAGTGGCGCATGTATATGGAAGATCTAAGTGCACCCGTCTTGAAGCCCACGTCACGTCTAGCTTTAGCTGTGGCTACACGGGCACGCTTCTCTACCTGACCCCAAAGAGGTCCAGCGGGAGTGTTTAAGAATTTGTTCAATGCTCCGCGATACACGCGAACACTTTTAATAGTGTAGACAGTGCTTAGCCCGCCAAAGCCTCCGCCACCTCGGCCTCTAGCTATCGAGCCTTTGTAAGCTTTTTTAAGTCCGTACGTTGCCCAGGAATCGGGAAGACCTAGTGCCATAATTTAATCCTAAGGGATAACCATTGTCAACGTCATGTTGACTAGTTGGAAGCCGCCCTCTGGCGGAGAAACCTCTAAGCTAACTACTACTCCGGGGCCGTACCCGCCAGACTCATCCCACATGTCAAACTTTCTTGCAGACTCTAGAAGAACCCAAGCGTCAATTGCTGACTTGCCTGAGTACTCTTGAATCTTTTCAGGGGATGGTGCTCTGCCGTTTACGCCAACAGTTGGTACTTCGCGAGCAATTGAAATCCCAATCGTGGCACTACGAGGTACGTAGCATCTTTGGGGCTGCCCAATTTCCTCGCCAGGGGTTCCGAGAAATGCTTCTATAAAATAGACAACAAGCTGATCGCAATCAATGGCTGGCTGCCCCATCGTCCAATAACGGCGATTAGGTAGTTCGACACTGTATTCTGCGAAAGCTGCCTCAATCCGAGGGACGATTCCGTCCAACATGTTTTTTAGATTAAGGGCTTCCTCGGAAGCTCCTGACTGGTCAATATACATTATTAATCCTCGGTTGAGGTGTCCTCAGCTGGTGCTTCTGCAACAGTTTCCTCAGTAACAACTGATTCTACCACTACTGGCTCAGGGGTTGGAGTAGGCTCTACATACTTCTTAGCTGCCTTTGGTGCTACCTTTGGTTCTACCTTTTTTACTGGCTTCGCAACGCCAAGCATATCGCTTGCGCGGAAGTTAGTTTGTGCTGACATGTCTTCCTTCTTTCCTAGTACATCTTGATCTGGAGATTTCCAGAGGCAAGTTCTTCTAACCCTGAAGCCGTTGACCAAAGGGTCCACGTTCCTGGGTCCACCATTCCTAGAGCTGCTAATGCTTTCTCATAAGATATGGTGAAAGATACAGTCTGAGCGCTAGCATCTACAACGATGTCAGCAGAATCTAGTACTACCGACTTTGAACCACCGTAGTTATACACGCGAACTTCTAGCTGCGGTCCAGGGAACAGTGGACTGATATCTATAAGCCCTGCTGAGTTCCACGGGACGCTAGCCCCTAAAGAGCTTACTAGGTCGTAGTTTACGTTGGTAGCCAGTTCCGCAGACTTCGGGCTATAGCGACGAGCACGAGGAGCGTCCACAGAGAATACCTTTGACTTACGACGAGCGTTGTCTGGGTTTACAACCTTTAGGAAAAGGTCGATCTCGTAGAGTCCAGTGCGAAGTTCGTCAATGAATTCTTGATTATCAATAATTGTGTAAGAAACGCCTTGCCTAGCAACAGACGTGACTCGCTGGGGTAGCTCGCAATCCTCGTCGCCAGACCATAGACGGGCAAACTCCAATGCAAGTTTACGCGCAGCCATTTTTCCAGCTGCAGGTACAGGAATTCCGAAAGAGTATGTGATCTCAGTGTTGCATGGAGTCCAAGGGGTTCCAGCGCGTACGTGAATCGTTGAGTGGTCAACTAGGTAATACATGCTCGGGTCAATGATTACACCTTCGCTGTTACGCATAGAATGAATCTTAGTGACCGGCCTACCACGTAGCTTGATTCTAGAGTCAGGTGACATTCCGTCAGCGGTGAGCTCAGAGTATTCGTCATAGTCGCTACGTGGGATGTTATACACCTCACCACCAAACAATACTGCGCTGTTTGTTTTTGCTGATGGCCCCATGCGGTTGTTCCTGAGGACACAGGTGTATCTTTCTGTTACTGTGGTTACGCCCGTATACTTCCGACCTGACATGGCCCAAAGTAGATTTGATGCAACCTGAACAGCCTCATCGGCATACTCGGTATACCCGTAGTTGCCCAACTCTTCAGTTGTGATCCATAAATTACTAGCCATGATGTCTTTCTAAGTAAAACGGGCAATGCATCCAGTATCTATGATACCAAGTGACGCATCGCCCGTTTATTACCTACTTAAGTGTTATTAGTCCTCGTTTGAACGAAGCACGTTGTCTACAGTTACATCAGAGTTGAAGTTGATGTTACCTGGGACGTTGTACTGAGTCTCAGATGTGGATGGCGTTGAGTAGACCAAAGCAGCTGCAGCAGTTACGTTAGTAGCAGCTGCGTCAGCGGCGCTCTTGGCGTAAGAGATTGTGTACTCAGTCTTGTTGGTGATGGTGTAAGTACCGTTGAAGGTCAAGTCAACACCTTCAACTACTACAATCTCGCCAACTGTGAATCCGTGAGCAGCCTCAAGGGTTAGAACCGCCTTGTTGCTTGCGATCTCCTTCTTGGTGACGTTGAACTTGGCACTAGTGTCTAGGTTAGTGATCTCAGTGTACCCAGCGGTTGCGCTGTCCCATGTGTAGAAACCAGACAGACCGGTAGGTGCCCATGAGGCACGTGCGTAGCTGTATGGACGCTCTGCAGCAACTGGGAACTCCCAGCGACCATCAGGACCAGACTGGAAGGTTGCGTTTCCTAGACCGTAGCCCTCGAAAGTGGTGGCAAGCACGCCGTTTTCGATTACGCGGTCACCGGATAGACGTAGCTTGGCGTATGGGAACACCCAGTGGAAGTATGGAAGAACGTTAGCTTTCTTGCCATCCTTAACTGCGTGGGACCATGCCTCGATAGCTACACCGTTACCGGCAGGGTCGTCGCCGACGCCTGGAGCAGCATAACCGATTGACTTGGCAGTACCGTTTACGTTCTTGCGAAGCAGCAAACCACCAGAGATCAGAGCTGAAAGCTCGGAGTCTGGCTCACAGATTGCAAGCTCCATGGTGATACGCTTTAGTGTGTCCGGTGCCTTGTAGGTCACGCAAACAACGCCATTAGCGTTCTTCTCGGTGATCTCGTCGCCCTCTTCATACTCTGGGGTGAAAGATGCACGCATAAAACCGCTAGTTACATAGCTGTCGCCAGCTCCGTTTAGCAGGTTGCCAGCAGAATCCAAGCGGGTGATACGGACTGACACACCCTGGATGCTAGCTGCATATTCTTGAGTAGCCATTAGCTATTCTCCTTATTTCTTGATTAAATTGCCGAGACTGACAGATCAACTCTGGCAGCTAGGTGGATGGATGTGTCAAAGTAAACCGCCGCAGGGCGAATTGCTTTGATACGCATGTCATTTACATTACCCGACACGTCATAAGCTTGCGCCAGATTGTCGTTTACGACGTCGACTTCCCCAAGGTAAACCTTGAGTGTGCCTGTGCCATAAATCCATTTGTTGGTGGAAGATGCAGCTGCACCTAAGTCACCAGTTGGGCCGTTGCCTGAGTAACCAGAACCAATAATTACTGGAGTACCGCTTACGGTTTGCAAGTGAGCTACAGCGTCTCCGTGCTGGAAAATCTGTCCTGTAGATGAAAGCAAAGCTGCAACGTCGCGAGTCATGTGAATCACGCCGTTCTCTCCAGCGTTTGATAGAGAAGCCATCTCTGCCTCCAATTGAGCTAGAGCTAGCGACGCTTTTTGGGCAACACCACTGGCTACAAGCGCAGTGCCTGTGGCAGATAAAGCCTTGTTGTCGTGGGCTTCGCCCTTACGAACTACGCCATCCCAAAGTTCTGCTTCGATAGCTTTTTGGGTCATACCCTCTAGCTGGCGGGTTAGGCGAGCAAGGCGGTCAATTGCGTTGAAACTTAGTCCTGAGCGAGTTTCCTCCAGCTCAATGAAGAATGGCTTAATGTCATCGTAGTAGTTGATAACGCCAGCAGAGACAACCGAACCAGATGTGCTGTCGGTGTTATCCCAGTTCTTCAGGTTCTGTACAGTGGTCTCCCACTCCTGAGCAAATCCACGAATCCACTGGTCTTCACCAGGCGCGTTCTCAGGCTTAACTGCTGCGAGTAGACCAAAAGCGGACGGCACAATTGCGGGGGCCGATACTACGCCAGTCTTCGAGAAAGCCATTTAAAATCCTTAAGTTTAAAATTTAGGGGGTGGGAGCCCCCCGAGCCGAAGCTCGAGAGGCAACCCCTATTTAGTTATTTTTTACAGCTCGATTGTGGATGCAGCTAGCTCACCAAGGGTGTCGCGTAGTGCAGCAGCAACACCGTTGATCGAGATGGTCGATGTAACCTTTAGAGACTCGATGCCAACCTTGGCAACGTTCTCGAAGGTCTCAACGAACATCTTGTAGTCGTTGGTGCCAACTAGGCTTGAGTCACGGATAATTCCGAGATCCAATGATCCACCATCTAGGAACAAGAATGTTCCTTCAGCGAATAGGAACCAGTCGAAGCTGTCAGGGAACTCTAGCATTGCGCCATTGGTCTGAGCAGCGAAGACGGTAGCGTCTAGTGAAGCTACTAGGTCAACGTTAACGCTGGATAGGTAGCCATCGATCTCGGTCTTTGATGCAGCAAGCGTGTTGTCGCCTGGCATCGAAAGAGTCAAGTCAGCACCCATAGCTTCGTACACCCAAGCTGGGACAATTGCCTTTAGGCGAGTGTCTGCAGCTAGACGGTGACGGCTACGGTAAGCAGCTGACGCACGACGGATCTGAACTAGGAAGTCACGGCCGAATCCAATTACGGAAGCGGTTGTGACTGCGGTCGATGCAGCTCCAATGTTAGCTAGTAGTGCAGCTTCTGCCTCACGAGCGTGCTGTACTAGACCTAGCTCGTTGTGACGAGCAATTAGTTCTGGGTACGCACGGGTCATTAGGTTTCCGAACTGCATTTGTAGAGTTACAGCGTCAGTTGACACGGTGTTCTCTGCAGCAGCGGTTACAATGAGGCTAGCCTTAGTTGCGCCACCTGGAGTGGTGTCAACAGCTGAGGTCCATACTCCAACAGCGTTAGCGTGAGCTGCAAGTGTTGGTGGGGTTACAAAACGAACGCCGCCACGATCTGCCTGGAATGCAGGAAGAGAGTCGCGAACTGGACGTGATGTGGTTGAACCAATGCTGAACACTTCATACTTAGCTTCGGCTGGAGCTGCGTGTCCACCAGAAGCAACAAGTGCTTCCTGGGAAACTACAGCTGCAATCTTGGCAGCGTTCTCTAGCGGGTCAGTAGACAGGCTACGTGACTCTGGGTACTGCGTAGCGAAAGAAGCAACAATGTGCTGCTCTCCGTCGCCACCGTTAACACGGCGAAGAGAGTGTAGTCTCTTCTCCATAGCCTTTGATACATCGGCCATGTTGTCGATTTTGCTTCCCGCGGTGTAGCCAGGAATGTCAGCGCCAGCAGTAATTGCTACTGGTGCTTCGATTACCTGAACTACAGGTTGACGGTCGGCTGGTGCCTCGAAAGGCTGTTCAGCTGCAGCAGTCACTGCCTGCTCCTTCTGCTCTTCTACAAGAGCTGTTATTGGTGTTTCAATGATTTCTTCTGATGAAAGCTCAGTTGCGTCTTCTGCCTCTAACACTGCTTCTGCAGCTTCGTCGGTAGAAAGCTCTACAGCTTCATCGTTCTCGGTTGATAGTTCAGAACCGTCTTCCTGAGCGGTTGATGCTTCGATTGTGGCGTCCTCGGCTACCTCGGCAACTACCTCAGTTACAACCTCTTCCTCTACAGAAAGCTCTGCAGCGGTGTCAGTTTCTACTTCAATAATTTCCTCAGTGGCAGCTTCGGTCTCGACTGATGTTTCAACAACAGTCTCCTCCACCTCGGCGACCTCTACTACCTCATCGGTAGAAAGTTCTGCCTCAGCAGCTGGAGTTTCGACCTCTTCAGTTACCTCTTCTGCAGAAAGCTCTACAGCATCGGTTACTTCAGCAGTGGTCTCGGCCACAGGCGCGTCAGAAACTTCTTCTTCAGAAGCGGATGCCTGAACAGACATTTCCTCTTCTTCTTCTTCGGTCTCTTCTTCGGCCTCAGGCTCTTCAGATTCAGGGGCGTCTTCTACAACAACCTCTTCTTCTTCCATAGACTCATCTTCGGTCATAGCCATTTCCTCTTCCACGTCATCTTCTGCTTCACCCTTGACACGTGCGGTAGCTTCCGCAGCTCTGATTGCAAGATCTGCAGTCATTGCTTCGCGGTTTGATAGCTCGCCGCGTACCATGTCTAGGGAGTCAGCTAGTGACGTCATTGCATCAACTGTCTCAGGAGTAGGATCTTCACCCTCTACCGCTTCAAACTGGCTGATAATATCTGCTTGTAGCTCGGCAACTTGATCGTCGCTAAGCTCAGCGATAGTATCTAGCTGAGTCTTGATTTGGTCGTACACTGTACCTCCTAGGCCAGTTATTGTTGGACGTTATTGTCCGTTGTTACAGTCAAGGCCGAGGGACTCGACGTACAAGACGCGAGGCGCTCCACCTAGTGATAATTTTACCGTATATTTTAGGTAAGGAGTCGGAGCAGTTTGCTCATCTCTGATTGGACCTCTGCTTGGGAGTAAAGGTCGCTGCCCGACATGAAGGATTTTAGACTTTGCGTAGCAATATCTGCATCCTTTTTACCGATTTTTGCCTCTACGCGGGTGATCATGGAATCAATAAGATCCTTGAGCCCAGAGGGTAGATCGCTAAACTTTAACTTTTGAGCATCTAGACCGAAAGGTAGCGGTAGGTTGGCAATAGTCTTGCCTAGTTCCGCTGCGGTTAGACGAACGTTTTCTAGAGCCTTTGGATTCAGAGCCTTGCTGTCAAGCCTGTCGATAAGACCGATTAACTCACCGCTGGCTTCTGCAGACGCTCTGTAGTCACCAGCAAAGTCCAAGTTTTCAGCGCTTTCGGCCTTCTTAAGAGCCTTAGCAAGTCCTGCAACACCTAGATCCTGCTTAAGACGAGCCAGAACCTTGCGGTACTTACCCTTAGCGTCACGCGGTTGATTTACACCAGACTCGTACTTTGGACGTCCGTCCTCGTCACGCTCTGTTGGCGCTCCTTTGCCGGCCTTGACATCTTTAGCAGCCTTAATTTCTTCCTCGGTCTGCTGGTCAGCGTCTTCCTTGGCATCTTTTAGCTTTTCTAATTCTTCGTCAGAAATGTCATCGCCGTTAGGTCCAGCCGCAGTGATAGCTTGACGCATGGATGCAACCCTTTCGGCTGCTTCGTAGGAGTCGGCACTCATCCATTGAGCTGGGATCAAGTCAAGACTCTTAAGAGCTCTGGCCTGCTTGGTGATGTGCTTACGAACCGCACGGCGCTCTGAGTCTTTTGCTCGTCCGTATGCTTGGATGGCATTTTTTAGATCATCCACGTTGCGAATAGGATACGCACCGTCTGGCATTGCCTGACCCTTTTTAGCTAGCTTGATTCGCTCTTCGTCTGAGATCTTGGACATAGAGGCAATGGCTGAAGCCACTAGAGCTCTTTCACGGAGATCTGCAGCAGACGCGGTTATCGCCATAATGTTAGCCTCGCGTAGTGCCTTTTTTGCTTCCTTAACACGGCCGCGAAGGTCTGGAGTGGTTGAGGCAAGCTCACCTAGAAGTTCTGCCTTAGTGCTTAGAGCACATGCGGCTCCGGAGCACTTGAGTGCAGCCATGTAACTTGCACCAGCTGCAACTAGAGCCAAAAGCTTACCGCCTGCAATCATTGCTCTTGCAGTTGGGAATCCTGGGACGTTTACTTGGCAGATGGCGACTAGTTCTAGTGACCCGTTGATTGGTCTCCAGTCGCCTGAAGGGGCAGAGGCACGAAGTGCACGGATCTGCATTTCTTCCAAACCTGGACGAAGAGAGCCTGCACACCAGATGCCATACTCGTCTTCTCCAACTTGAATGTCGGCAACTGCAGACGCAGTGTCATCGTAGTGCTTAGCTGCAGAAGCTGCATCAGCATTTAGGGGAGCGTGTCCGCCAGCTAGGGTTAGTTGTCCTACTGGAACATCTGTACCTTCTTCAGTACGAACTACACCAGTGTTGAAGTAGGCATACTTACTGCGTGAGCGTGGAGGCTTGGTTGATCGGGGTAGCCCAATGTGGCTGACATTCCATGCCGCAATGTGTCCGTAGACACGACCATCATCGTCAACAGTTAGAGGTGTTGGCTTAGAGAGCTTAGGGTTTGCAAACCAATCTGCTGGCGGTGACATTGGGATGTCAGCTTTCAAAAAGCCAGATGCCATTATTGGTTCGACGTCAACGAAATCTTCTAGAGATTCCTCATATACGCCGTCTTCTGGGATCACGGTGTCCTCCTGGTCCCCATCATTTAGCAGTGTTATAGAGCATTCTTGGAATGCAGGCTTTGCTACAATTGTAGCAGCCATTATTCTTGCCTTATTTATGGTAAGCTTCTCTTTGCTTACGACGTCGCCATCTTCGGCGTTTTCTGTGCTCTCTGTTTTGTTCTCTTTGGCTTCAAACTTGTCAAGATCAACAGAAACTCCTCGTAGGAATCCGTAACGAACTAGGCGCTCAGCTTCGCGTCCGTATGGACCGGTATCGAAGACACCATAAGCATTACCCATGCCGCCTGGAAGTCTTTCAATGTGGTCAATCCTGCCGACAACGACAGAGCCGTCGTGACCCTGACCTGTCTTTATCTGCCACATCAGAGGCACGGGTAGCTCGCGAGTGCTGATTGCACCCTTCTCGAACTCACGCCCGTCGCCAGACTCTACTTCTTCTGGGACCAGCATCGGGATATAGAAATTGGCACCCTTATCTGCTCTAGCAGATGCAACTAGACTGACCTTTTCTCTGGCGTCTGCAGCAAGTGCAGCCAACCTAGCCATATCAATTACTTTGCTATCGATGCTCAAGTCAGAGGAGAACGCTGAGGCCTTACGGCCCTTCTTCTTGCCAACGTTCTTCTTGCTGCCGGTGTAGACACCAGTAACTTCCTTGTGGCGAAGTTGGCAATAGCCCTTTGCACGTGGGCCCATGTACTTGGACAGCTGACGAACGCAGCGAGTCCAGTCACCTGGGGTCCCCCAGCGAATCTTTAGTGCACCCTTACCTCGGGTCCAGTAGCGACGAAGCGCATCTGCATTACCACGGTTGCGGTCAGCGCCACCAGCGGCTAATAGGGTTGCAATAACCTCGTTTAGCGTAGGTGTCGGACCCCAGAACTTAAGTAGTTCTGCATCGGCTGACGCGCTCATAGGCTTGATTTTGGTGTCATCATCGAGCTGGGAGATTACATCTTTTAGGGACTCGTCGTCTAGTAGCACAACTGGAGGAGGAGTGGAGGAAGATATGTCAGCAATTATCTGAGGGTCTGACTCCCACTTGCCATCTACATACTTGTATGAGGTTGGCTCAATGGTGTCTCCATTGGTAGGAGTGATGACAACCAGATCCAAGACATCTCTAGGGTCGTCTGGAGAGACAATCGCTAGATACTTTGCAACATCTTTTTTGTTCGGCGCAAGCTGACCTGCTGCAACGATAGTGTCAATAGACAGGTCCATGTTGTTGCGCTTTTTCATGTATTTCTTGTCGTACTCTTTTAGACCTTTAGCGCCCTTGGCGTTTTTGATGCTCTTGATCAATGGGTCTGACTCGTCGTGAAGCTTGTAGGACTCGCGTGACTTCTTCACGTAAGATGCCCAGTCGGAGATAAGCAACTGGACGTCGGACTGGCTCATTGGCTTCATTGTTCCAGGAAGCTGAGCGCCCTTGTAGTCAGATGGAGTTCTTGGCTCGGCCAAGATTCCACTAACATCTAGAGGAGCTTGCTCGTTAGGGACTTGCCTTGGGCCCTTGTATCCGGCTTCTGGAGTAGTGTACTTAGAGGTAACTTCGACAACTTTTCCGCTGTCAAGGCGCACTTTAACTTTTCCGTTTTCCTGGTTTATTGAGTCGATAACTCCAGAGCCACGCTCCACGTCGTTTCCAACAATTGTCCTGGTTCCTAGTTTTACAAATTTTCCGGTAGCGTCGCGTGGCTGCTCGCTTGCATTCTCTGAACGCTCGTCAGGAGTGTACTCCCCATCACTGACAGGCTCGCCGGCTGCGGTCATAACTCTGTTGATTAGTTCCCAGTCTTCTTCGGCAAGTCCAGCCTCGACTAGTCGTGACTCCTGCTCGTCGATCTCTGAGACAGATACGCTCTTGTAGGGGTCCACAGCCAAGCAGGCTGCAACATATACAGCTGAGGCAGGGTCAATAAGTATGTGAGTTTTGTTAGAGCCAGATGCATTCATTGACTCATCGACATCTGCATCTAGAACAGATAGGTCGGAATAGACGCTGCCCATAGTGTCCCAGCAGTCGTCGTCCCAAACGGCAAGTTCGCCATCTGCATCAATCTTGTAAAGTCGGTCCATACCGGAACCGTCTATATTTACCCGAACCATAAACTCTGGGCCATAGCCGTCTTCAAGTTCGTAGGCGTCTCTGAAAGCTTCTACAGCAGATTCAGGAGCGAGGTTCTCTTGGTTGCGATACGCTACTCCACTAGCTGCAATAGCTTTTTTGTTTTCGCGCTCGACGATGGTAGAAGCCCAACGCTGTCCGGCATCTCCACCCCAAAGAGCCCAAGCGATGCGACCGTTAGATGGGTAGCCATCCTCGCCAAACTCATAGCCCTTTGCCTTTTTATCTACCTCGTGACGAGGGAAGTACTTGGCAATGTGTCGAACTTTTTGGATGCTTAGCTGCCCGCCCTTAGCAAGGGTACGTGCGGAGTTAACGCCAACCGGCGTTCCGCCACGGTTAAATTCTTTACGCCATGCGAGAGCTTTTTCGGCTTCCTTCTGAACACCGGTAGGGATGCTGTACATCCTGCGACCAGACGCGGCAACAATAGCCTTCTCAGTTTCGCCCGCAATGGCTCGGTTGGCTAGCCTCTCTTGTGCGGAGGACAGTTGATCTTCAGGTGTAACCCACGATGAGTGGTTGAGCAGATCTGTCGACGCACCCGAAGCTACGATCAAATTTAGCTTGGTATCCAAGACAACAGAAATCTCCTCGTTACCGAAGAAGGCTAGATTTTTTGAACGGCCTAGAAGAGTATTCATTACCTGTTCCTATGGATTGATATAACTAATGTATTAATTTTACCCTAAAAAGCGTAGAGGTTATTGGCCTTATTTGATTACAACGCCATCTTCGTCAACAAACTCGCTGTCGTCTTCGATTTCTGGCAGGGAGTTGCCGATAACTTTGGCCAAAAGGGTCCAGTATTCGGTCTCTTCTTTAGTGTATTGTTTAGCCATTATTTGGTATCTCCTTAGGTTCTCTTCTTAACGGAATAGCCTTCGACTGGGGACCAGTCTCCGATGTGCATTCCTAGCATGTAATCTACTACCTTCTGAGCTTCTTTGGATGCGTAGATAACTTCTTCTGGATTGTTCTTCAGTCTCTTCAACCAGCTCTGGACGTAAGCCGCGCTGTTGTCTAGGGTGTTCTCTATGCCAAACATCTGACCAAGAATTGCAGAGGAGATCTCAGCGATAAGCTCTTCCTTGGCACGGGCAACCCCATCAGAGTTTCCGTAGTCCTTAGTGAGATCGGTTCGATCAAGACGACTAGCGTGCCCAGTAGAGTGTGCCATCTCGTGCATCAAGGTGTCAAACATTTCTTCTGGACTGTTGAACTGCTCTTTTGTAGGGAGAGTAATCTTGTCCATCGACGGGCTCCAGTTTGGAGAACTGTTGTGAGATCCGTACTCGCCTACGTAGGTGTAGTAAATCTCTGGGACCTCGAGGCCTAGCTCTTCCATAGACTTCATGTAGCGCCCGATAACAAAGTCCTGAGCTTCTAGAGGTGTCTTAGCCTCGATGATGCTCTCGTTCTTTCTTTCGTCAGGCAGGCTTATTCCGTCTACTTGTGCAACGTTAAATACGGCCACGGCCCTAAATACCACAAACTGCTGCGGCTTACCAGCACTGTCAAATAGAGGCTTGCCGTCTTTGTCCTTCTTGGCAAACATTCTTGGAGCCAGGATAAATGTACCCTTCTCTCCTTTTCTGATGTTACCGCCCAGTTCCTTCGCGCCGTTGTAGGTTACCCAGCGGCCGTCAGAGTAGTCTTTATCGGCAGCAGTCCAACGAAGAACCATTGAGTTAATTCCAGAGTAGATGTGCTTGCTTACTGGGTTCCTTGGTAGGGCTGCTCCAGCAAAAGTTGGGTCATCCGCAAAAGGCTTACGCCATGGCATGCTGTCGCCGCTCTCGATTGCACCGAGAATCTGGGCCACAACTTTGTCTAGTGCTGCAGTGTTACTGACTATCGACTTTTTCTCGTCAGCGGAACCTTCACCGACCGGGGCGTCAACCTCAGAGGCGTCAACGCTAGGGTTGATGCTAGAACTTAGTGGCGCCTCTTCTGCCATCATGCGGAAGAAGTTAGTCTCCTGGGTGCTATCACCCTGGCCGTATTCTTCACGTATCGTCTCGGATAGACCACGGAGGGAGTCAACCTGCTCTTTTGGTCCTCTACTGCCTTCTAGGGCATCTGCAATCTCGTCTAGTCTTCCAGCATAAGTAAGTGCTTGGTCTGGAGTCTCTAGCGCTGCGATATCGCCGTCTATGTCAGAGAAGTCCCTGCCACCCGCTAAAGCGCTCGGAATCGCATTCGTGTTGTGGATTGCACCTTCAAGTGAGGCAAACTCTAGTGCATCTGACAGTTCGTCAAAAGTCTGCTCTTTGTCGCCGTCTGGAAGCTGGACACTAGCGGACCAAGTACCATCATCTTGCTGGCTAACGACGATCTCTGCGCCACCGGTCATGTAGTCACCATAGGTGGTAGTGTCACCACTCATGTTGCTCTCTAGTGTGTCCATCAGGTTTTGCTGATTGGTCTCAAAAAACAGATCCTTGTGGTCATCAATAGCAGTGTCAACATAGAACATGTCGTTCTTAGGAACGCCATCTTCGTCAACATTCTTAGCCTGGATAGATTTTCCCACGGAGGTGTCAGGAGTTGGCGCTGAGACTTCAGGCTCTGAGTCAACTTCTTCGCCCTCTGATTTAGCAGTCTCGTCATCAAACATATTTGGCTTAGAGATTTGATCATTGGCAAAGTCAAAAGCATCTGCAGGATTGTCAAAGTCTGCAAGATCTACTTCATCGAAGTTGTCTGGACCGTTGCCGCCTAGCTCTTTGACGACCCAGTTGCCATTGCTGTCAGTCACCTTGATAGTTGCACCATCTGATGTCGTGTCAGGAGCTTCGTATGTTCCGTCAGAGTTCTTAGAGAACGCATAACCCAGGGCTAGCTCATCAGCTGTGTAGTCCTCTGGAGCGTCAACCTGAGTATCAGGCACGTCTACTTCTTCAGGAGCATTTTCAACTGGGTTACCAGCTTCGGCAGCTACTGCTTTAAAGGCATCTTCAACTTTATCGAAAGTTTCGGTCGAGCTGTTACCGTCATCATAGGTAACCTCTACTTCCCACCGGCCATCTGGCAACTCGTAAACTTCAAACTTGTCATCGGCCATGCCATTGACTATGTAGGTTCTGTCGTCAAGTTTATCTAGACCATACTCGTCTGCAAGGTCGCTAATTTCGTCAGCAACTGCTTCGTCAACCCAGCTCTGGTCCCAGCGTGTGCCTGTGCCATTTGCTGCATATTCAAAAGCATCTTCTGGCTTATCAAACTTCTCGGAGTCAAGAACGCCACCTTCTCTGTTCTCTGCTTCGACAAACCAGTCACCCTCTTGAGAGTTAGCTCCACGGCTAACAGTCCAAGATGCTTCGGTCTTCTCGTCGAAAAGCCCTTCGCTACTCCATCGTCCGTCAGACACTTTATCAAACTGGTAGCCTTCTGCTATTACGTCTTCGCTGTACTTGCCGTACTCTACTCCGTCGCCATTGGTGTTCTTTGTAGCTTTAGCTTCGGTAGCATCAGGGGCAGTGTCGCCGCTGTCGTTGGACAGATCGGTATAAATCGTAGCCTTCTGAGCAGTGGCCCAATCCTGAGCATATGCAAGGACGTTGCCGTCAGCATCTTTTAGCGTGAAGATTTCTCCATCAAGTTCAAAGGCTTCGTTCTCGCCAATACCAAACGTAGGAACATCGTTGTCGATGATCGACTGAGCCTTCTCCGCATTAGGGGCTTCTATAGAAAGAATCCTGTTGCCGTCTGCTGACTGGTAGCCGGTAGTCTTACCTTGCTCGTTCTTGATTGCAGTCCAACCATCAGGAGAGTCTATTTTCGTACTCAAGAAGTCATCTAGATCAACAAGAGAGCGATCGTCCTTCTCGTCGAAGACAGGATCAACCTTAGGCAACTTACTAGTGATGCGTTCTGGAAGATAAGCTCCTACTGACTCTGCCTTATCTGCAGGAAGCCTGTAGATTCCATCGGGGATATTCTTGCTTCCCTTGTACTCTACCTGGAATTCGTTCTTCCCTACGGTTGTGCCAACCATGCGTCCAACTGCGGTGAATTTTCCATTCTTACCGCCAAAGAAGCCCTTTAGGCGACCATACTCATCGGCAAACTTCCCGCCACGATCACGACGGCGGACGGCTGCAAGAGCCTTGGACATCGCACTTCTCTTAGCGCGGGTCATTTTAAACCCAGCAGTAATTACAGACGCTAGTTCTCCTGATGCGGTGAGTGCATCAATCTTCATTAAAGCAAACTTCTTCTCGACTGTTTCGCCCTTACTTGCGTAAGTGTCTACAATTGCTTTTTTGGTAATCTCCGATAGTGACGTGTCAGCGCAATACCACTCTGCGCGTGCTTGACTTCTAGCAGACGCTGTTAGTCCTCTTACTTCACTTCTAGGGTGGCCCTCTGGAAGTAGGTGAGCGTAAGTTAGTGCGTCTTCGTAAACGTCGTTGTTGTGAGCAAGTTCAATAAAGCTAACAACGGCAACGACTGCTTCACCGGCTGTAGAGCATGATGCCAAGATGGTGTCAATCTGAGAGTAAGTCACTGCGCGAGGCTCGTCAAAGCCTTCTAACTCATTGATTGCATAAGTAATTAGGTACGGGGAGATGTCTTCTGCTGACTCTGACTTCTCTAGGGCAAACAGGACTGCCTCTAAGTCGATTTCCGCTGCATCCTTAGGAACGCAGTTAGGGACTTCTTTGCCGTTTTTATTCTTCATTCCAATCTGGATGTAGCCTTCCCAGCAAGGATTTACGCTTGCAGTAATAGCTGAATCTTTTTTGGTTGACCTCTTGTGGGCCGCTGGTAGTAAGTCGTTGTCTGTGGTGTATTTGCTGTTTGTGGGGTTTCCAGTCCTAAGAATAACTAGGAAGGCATTAACCCGAGCCATTGCCCACGAGTTACGATTCTGCCCTGGGCGGTAGCCTGTCGAGAAAGCACCAGCGCCGCGACGATACACAGCCTTGAGAGTTCTAACACTGGTTTTCTTTGACGCTGTGTCGCCATGCTTTTCATTGTGCTCGTCTGCTTTATTTTGCAAAGCCTTAACTACCTTGTCGGAGAAGTTAACAGTTCCACTCGATGAGGCTGACCCCTTAGCATTTTTGCTAGACCCTTTGACTCGATCTTTCTTAGGCGCACGCTTAGATCCGGCAGCAGCTGTAATGGTGTAGTCCGGAAGGATAGCGAAGCGGCACAAGCCGCCTTCTTCTGTTTCGTTAACAGTAATCTTGCAGCCGTTAGGCCCTTCCCAAAATACGCAGTTACCGCACTTGACGCCAATTGCTGCGTTGTCTGCGTTCTTTTCGGCTGAGTCGTACCCAGCCCAAACGCCAGTGTTGTCTGCGTTAAACTTTCCGTGCTTTTCAACGATCTCAAGTAGAGCGTCAGCTAGATCCTGCTCTTCAGGGATAAGATATTCTGACTCATCTTCTACGTCCGAGTCGACAGCCGCATCGTTGTCGTGGGCGGAGTCTTTCATTATCGTGCCATCGGGCATGCGGTGATAGCCCTTTGGTATCTTCTTTTCTTCTTTGTCGCTATAACCGCTTGCTTTTACTACGTTATCCAAGTACTCAGACATTTAACGCACTCCTAAAAAGGCCTTGATTTGCCAGTTCCATTTCTTGTGCATGTCAATACGACCTGCAATAAAGTCTAGAAGACCCTGTTCGTTACACTTTTCCGCTACTTCAAACGTGTCGTATAGACAGACCAGAAGTGAAGTATTAACTCTTCTAGCAGACTCTAGTAGAAAATGAGAAGAAGCGCCACTCTGACGCTCTTCTTTGATGCAGGTCATCTCGGAGTAGTCGGAGAGCATGTAAGGCGCTGGGTAGCCTGCCTTAAGAATCTGCTCGGCGGTGTCATCAATTGATCCGTCAACATCTTCATACAGTGTCTCGAAGAACTCGTGGTACTGACCGAAGTCGTCACCCATGACGTTCCAGTGGTAGCCGTGAAAGATAAACTTCGCGGTAACAGCATCAGCCAACAAGTGAGCTAGCTTTTCAGCTAGGTACGGGTTTTGTTCTTCAAACATTATGCCTCCGGGGCGTCAGCTGTTGGGTCTTCTTGATCGCCTTCTGGTGGGTTCAGTAGATCTTGAATTTCCTGAGGAACCGGAGCAACGCTCTTGGCTGCTACGTTGTCACGAACCCTCTTTAGGACTTCGGGTGCAACTGCAGATAGCATTCCTTCAGTTAGCTCAGGAGTGATCATACCCTTGTTGATAACTAGGCGTAGTGCAAGTTCAGTTGGGTCTGGAGCGTCAGACTCTGAGAACCCATGGGCACGTCTCCACGTCTCATAGGAGACAGCCATCTTGTCAAATCCGGCATCTGCATCCGAAGCGCGGTCGTTACGAGTAGCAACCTGGCTTGGGTCATACCAAACGCAAACGTTCTTAACTTCTTCTGGGGAGTAGCCATTGGCAATCAAGTATGGACGCAAATACATAACAGTTAGAGCGTCAGCAACAAGCAGCATAAGTGGCTCGATGTGTGCCTTATAGAGGCTCTCGTCGATCTGGAGGGCATTTGAGTACTTAACGTTAGCTAGACCTGAAACTACGTCCTTAGGGACGTCTAGGCCCTGCATAATGCGTTCTAGGACCCTTTCTGAACGTGCTGACAGCTCTGGGTCGAATGACCGCTCAAACTTGAACTGCTTGATCTTGTCACCAAGATCTGCAGGACCACGAATAATTAGAGGAACAATCGCACTAGCGGAGTCCTCGTCCTTAATTGGGGTGGTCATCGCGTCAATAAGCTGGTCCTCAAAGTCGTCAGCGGCCTCTTCGGCGCTAAACTGTTCGTTGAAGTTACCTTCTTCGTCATAAGGATAGTCAGGATCAGGTGAAGCAGCGAGAGAAAGACCGTCAGGCAGGTACAAAGCACCAGCGTTAAGGCGAGAACGAGCAGTTGCACGGAATGTCCTGTTCAGTAGTAGCAACTCAGCACAAAGGTCTAGTAGACCGCGCAGAGAAGAGTCGGCTTCTTGGGTATAACGGGGGTGCGACTTCCAAATGCGTCCGACATAAGCATCTTTAGGAAGTTTTACACTGTCATTTCCAGCTGAGGACATTAAGTTGCCAGCTGAGGCAGTTTGGTTGACAACGTAGTTGCCGCGAGCGTCAACTTGAAGCTCATCTATAGATCTAATGTCCCATGACTCGGAAATGCCCGAACCTAAGCGCTCTGGGATCTGAACTAGGTAGCATTCACCGGTAACCTGAAGATTTAGGGCTGCGTCTTTCAATAGACCAGCCTGTCCGCCATAAGCAGAGCTTAACCGGTCAAGTGCACGCTCGGCAGCGGATGCAAGACGTGGGTCAATCTTGTCAGAGCTGCGTACAGGTGCTGGCGACTCTGCTGGATTGTCTATAACAGCAGCGTAAAGGCGAATGCGAGATACCACAGACGCAACAAGATTGAATGCATACTTAATTTCTCCAATGGCATCGTAGTATTCCCATGCTTCGGCTTGCCAAGCACTTGAAGCGGACTGACGGCGAGCTCTGAAGCGGTCTGCTTCAGACTTATCATCTAATTTTACCTGGGAAGCTGCTGCAGTCATTGCACGAGGTGCGTTGAATGACCTTGGCTCTGCATAAACAATGCCAAAAGAGTCAATAGACACTCCAGGGGCGACAGTTGTAGCGCCTTTTGGAGCCTTGGCACGTACATTCTGGCGACCAGCATGTATCTGCTCAGATTCCTTCTTAAAAATACCCAATGTGGGCTCCCTGTCTCTTCTAACCCAAGCGGGCAGAAATTAGTCCAACTATTGCAGATATAGACATTACCAATGATACCACGAAAGCTAATTCTGGTAGAAGCAGCCAAAAAATGACTAAAAATCCAGAAATCCAGAGTCCTGAGCACCAATCGCAGGTGATCAAATACCCTAGTTTGGTATCAGGAGGCCACTTTGACCATATTTTGTCTCTAAGGCCCTCGAAAACCACATCTGTGGTGACGAGGCGAGTTAGTCTATAGGCCGCTAGGGCCAAAATTACGAATTCGAAGGCTGAAAGTGTCATTCCCAGTCCTTTATGGACTGTAGAGTCCGATATGGGTTCCAACCCTTAAGTCGTGAACCGCAGGCGCAAGCGTTGTCTTTCCTAAAAGCGAGCATTTTTCCGCTTTTTGTGACAATTTTGGTGTCTAGGTCGCCTTTTTTGGATATTTCTGCAAAATCATACTTTTCCTGAAAAACGATCTGCGGACCCGTTTCGGAGTCTTTTGCTACAACTATGGTCTTTTCAGACAAAATGACCCTAGTTTTGCTTAAAAAGGTCGCAGAAGGGGTCGCTGGCTGACTTTGGAGCTCAGAAACGGACTCCAACTGCCCAGGCTCGATGGCAACAAGGAAGCAGGGGAATAGGTCTAGATCAATTCTTGACATTATCCCCTCGGCTTAAAGACTTTTGCGGCTCTTCCGACACTTCCGATGCCGACAATCTTGCGATCAGCGTAGGATTTTGCTCTAATCTTTCCACCAGAGAAGCCTGGAGGTGGTTTGATCAGTAGTGCGGTCATTGCATGCACTAGCGCGTCAATTCTGTCGGGAGATTTACCCTGTCCGGGGATCCATGCGTACATTTGAGACTCTAGGTCCTGTAAGTAGCCAACGTGGTGGATGCGCTCCTGCTCGTATGCCAGGACTATTGGCTCTGCTCGGAGTTGCTTTCCATATTTCGAGTGAACTTCCAATACTTTAATGGTTGGGTCAATCGATAGGATGGCATTACGAACGAGTGCGCCTCCTTGATTAACTTCGGCAACAACGGGACAACCCCACTTACGAGCCATTTCCACAACTTTACGGGCCCAGGTGTCTGGGGAACCATGAATTGAAGCGTCTTCAAGAACCCAAGCATGTCTTTTGTAGAGGTCGTGGTCTGAAGTCGATGCGCAGACGACAATACCGCATTCGTCGCGGGGATTTTCAGCAACTGAAGGGTCGACGCCGATAACACGTAGCGGAGTAGCAGGAGGGTAATTCGTGTGTCTAGCTGATTCAACCATTTCTTCATTCCAGAGTGCTCCTTCTACATCGTCTAGCATTTCTCCGTGAAGCTCTTGACGCGCAAGAGTTGTTCCTTCGTAAACGCCCATGATTGTTTCAAGGTATGCGCCGGAAAGGTTTCCAGCATTGTCCATAGTTGAGCCACGAGTGACTACAACCTTTGCGGCAGTCTTGCGATCTGTCCTGGACTCTTCTATTAACTTGTAAAGCAGGGGTACGCGCTTGGGGGTGGTGGTAGCTAAAATCTGAGGGTTCTTGCCAAGACGAGTTCCAACGCGGAGGTTGTCAAAGGCTGTCATGCCAGCAGCGTCTGGAGTTTGACGCCAGGCTGCAATCTCGTCGCCCCATGCGTGTGTGAACTGCGGACCACGAAGACCATCAGGTTCGTCAGCTGTAAAGAGAGTTGCGGTATTTCCGTTGGGCCAAGTTAGACGTCGTTTGGACGGCTCGTAAAGCGGCTTCTCTGAAGGAGGAGAAACGTTGATGATTCCGGACTCCCCTTCAACGATCACGTCTCGAACGTCAGCTGCGGTACGAGCTACTAGAGCAAAGCGACGTTGTCCATCGGTAGTGTACTTCGCCATATCGCGAACCCACTCTGCCGCTAGACGAGTCTTGCCAAATCCACGACCTGCGAGTACAAGCCAAACGTTCCAGTTTTCATCTGGAGGCAATTGCTCTGGACGCGCCCATACGTTCCAGTCCCATATTAAAGAGTCTGGATCGATATCGGCAAGGGCGGCTAGACGCTCCTCCTCGGGGAGGGCGGCGAGCTGCTCCATTAGGCTTTTTCCCACGGTGGCTTGTCCCTGTTCTACTTCTGTAGTCTGTTGTCTTGCTTAATAGGAGTGTAGACCTTGCTGGTTGCAGTGATTGGCTGCTTGTAGCCGTAGCGAACCAGGCGGAAGCGTAGAGCACCGTGAGTAACGCCGAGTCTCTTAGCTAAACGATAGAGTGTCACGCCATCAACGTTGTGCGAGTGGTCTAGTAGACGCGTGTACTCTTCTGCTTCTTCGCGGTACTTTGTTCCGTTGGATCGAACAAGCTGAGCGTAAGGCTGAAGTTCTAGTAGACGCTTTAGAGTCTCTGGACGTGGCTCTACGTATTCTCTCTTTTCGCGCTCTGGCTTTAGAGGTGGGTACGGTATGTCGAAGGGGTAAGCGCTTAGTGGTGCCTCTGGCCTAGAGTCCTTCGTAATCTGACGGACGCGTTCGCGAGTAATCGAGGAGGCGTTAGAGATGGCTTCAAATGTCCAACTTTTTGCCGACAGTTTACGAATCAGGTCATCTCGTTCTGGCAGAGACGTGGACTTAAAGAAGCTAACCACCTCTACAGGAAGCTGCTGATTCTTCTTTAAGTACTTAGGTGCGTTTGGGTCAATTTCGGATTTCATAGTCATTGTCATTTCTAGGATTTTCTTCTGTAGGCGGGGCTATCTGGCAAAGTCTCTGTAACCGTGATCAGGTAGTGGCTCTCTTCTGGATCTGGGGAGCTACTAACCCGAATGTCTACAACGTGAATCATGGACTCTATGGTTATTTGGATCTGCTGTAGATCTTCAGCTGATGCGTCAAGGGGGTAGGAGATTTCAACTGTGCAGTCATCGATCTCGAATACACCGCTGATTGGGAGTAAGTCCCTAAAGCTATCTGGGTCTTCTGCTCTGATTAACTTGACCAGGGGTTCGCGCAATCTCTTAGTCCTATCGGCCGGCATTGCTGCTTCTTAACAGGGTAGCGAACGTGAGGGCTGCACCAGTGAGTGCAATCGTCAGTGCTATGTCCTGAGTGGTGACTGCTGCGATAAACGCTGCTATTGATAGAAGGAGAGCAACTACTGCTGACCACTCTACGCTTCTGAGAAATCTAATCAGGTTCATTTGGTGTCTTTCTTTGTCGTTTTAGTCTTGTGCGGGTAGACAACACCTAATAGAGGTGCTGGCTTAGGTAGCGTTCTTTTGGCGCGGGGCTTGGTCCTGGCCCTGGCCTTCTTGATATTGTAGGCTTTCGGGACAACGTAGATCATGATAACGATTCCAATAAACGCTGTCCACGAAAGTAGCTCATCAATATTCATGTCTATAGCTTAGCACTAGTAGCGGATATATGCAACTCTGCTATTTTCTGAATCTGCGAAGGCGTCAACGTCGTCAACAAGTGTGTCTTTATTGACGTTGAGGGCGTGGATCATTTTGCCACCACCGATGTAGATTCCAACGTGATAAGCGCCGTTTGAGCGTGGGTGAGTAAACGCCACTAAGTCTCCTGGAATAGGCGCGTCTACTTTGGTGCCTAAGTTCTTCTGAGATGTGGCTGAGTGTTCGAGGGTGGTACCTCTATAGGTTTCGTAGAACCAAAGGGTTAGCCCGGAACAGTCCCAAGCGCTTGTCGTGGACGCACCTAGAACGTAAGGCGTAGTGCCAACGTACTCGTGCAGATCCTGGATAGCTACGTCTATGTCGACGTACTTATCTATTTGAGCCTCAAGTGCTAGTTCCTTTTGAGCCTTCACTATGTAGAGCTGCTTGTCCTTGCTTTCGACCGTGGTCTCAAGGGAGCTGATCTTGATCTTCAAGTGTGCAAAGTCATCCAACTTGTCAAGAAGCGACGTAGCTGGTGCAACAAACTCATACTGTACAACTGGTGTTTCTGTGGTGCTAATAGGGGCGTCTGCCGTAGCCGCTGATCCTGTTGTTGCTAGTAGTGCTAGGACTGCTGTCCATTCAAATAATTTGTTCATGGTAATCACGACCTACCTTTCCTTGCGTTAGTACTCAGTCGTTGGACGCTATATTAATAGGGGCGTCCGTGATATGTCAAGTCAGAGTTTTACCCGCTTGTACATCGCCCTATATGTCACACCGGCTACTGCCGCTAGATCCTTGATCGAAACACCCTTTTGATAGAGGGTTATGCAAATCCCACTAAGTCGATCGTTTGCTACCGCAGCGGCCGTGGTGTTGGCCATGCGAGAGCGGTAAGTTCGAGCTAAGGGTGCTAGCTCCTTAATTATCTCCGCCAATGCGTCAGGGATGCCCTCGCTAGATACTTGCCTAGCTGGCTGATCAATGAAGATCGGTATTGGGATAGGTGCGTCTATTGATAGACGTGGCTCTGCCTCAGACTTCTGGACCCAGGTGCGAATGGTTGTACGCGGACGAGTTGGAAGTAGGGCGGAGCCGATTGAATCCAGTGGCCAGCCAGCCTGATACAGGTCATGGCTGCGTTGAATCTGATCTAGCTTTGATAGCGAGTTTAGTAACTCAACCTCTTGGGGAGGCAGCTTCTGACCACGTGCAGTTCTTCTGGACATTGGTCTATTTTACCGGAAAAAGACCAGGACGAATTTTTTTTAAAAATTTTTCCAGGATTTTCTTCGGAAAAAGGACGTTTAGGAAATGACGTTTTGTTTTAAGGGGGGTCTATGCTATACTGGCGTCCAGGTGCTTTTGATCGGTGAGAAGGCTGCGGTTACTAATAGAGTGCGCTCGGATTGTTTCCTAAAAGTAGGGGGGTCGTAGGCTAACCGCCTGCAATAAATTATTGCTAAAAGTGTAGAAACCCTAAGTCCTAAAGTTTCTAGCTAGGGGTCAATAAGTGTCTAGGGATACAAGTTTCTAAAGTGTCTAAGTCTGACTAGGTGACTATGTTTTTGAGAGTGTCTCTCAACGCTTGTTTAGGAGTCTCTGACTAGCTAAGTCTGACTAGGCGTGTCTAAGTGTCTGAGAATTTTCCAGCGCCTCTTAGGGGCTTCTAGGGCTATTTATTTGGGTCAAAAAAGCCATTTTAGGGGTAGCCGTATCTTTTTAGGTATCTATAAAGCTCTAGCAGGCTCTCTACGGGGCTACACCCCTAGACCGGCTAATCATACTTACAAGGGGGTTACCTGCCTCCTGAGCGGATCTGAGGGGCTTAGGGGGTATAGTTTTAGGCGTGTCTTGTATTATCTAGTCTTATGGCAACGGCATAGCCGTATCCGCAGACAAAAAAATAACCCCCCATTTCTGGGGGGCTATCTTCGGGGACTTACTTGGTGGTAAGGGTCAGCACTTCGGTGAACTTGGTAAGCACCGCATAGGCTTCGGGGTAGACTTCGGCGAATTTGTCCCAGTCGGAAACTGAACGGCGTTCGGACTCTACGAGTTCCGCAATGATTTCGCCCGTCTCTGGATTGGCAATTACCCCCGCAGTTTTGCCAGTGAACTCTAAGACTTCCGAACGGATTGCGCTCTCACGCTTGGTCAGAATTGCTTTCTCGGCACGAACTTTTACTAGGTCAGCAATGGTGGCGGTGATGTCTAGTGTTGTAGTGTTCTGGGTCATTTCGTATCCTTTTTTTGTATAAGCGGATTTGCTTATGTAGTAAGCCTATCGAAGAATTAGAGTTTGTCAATTTTATTTGTAAAAAAGTTTGTAACGAATTGGTCACAGGAAAACCCCCTGCATTTCTGCAAGGGGTTATCCGTATCTAGTGACTAGTTTCTGCGAGGGTCAATCTTGTTTGCTATCGCATAGAATTTGTTTGCGATTTCAATTCTGTAAGCGAATCGAAAATTGACATAAGCGCCCCAGACTTTAGCGATTACCGCAAGGGCGAAAATTGCCCAAGTGCCTGCAATGAGTGACGGCATAAAAGTCTGCCCCCAGAGACTTATGTCTAAAGCGTTTACCAACTGGAAGTAGTCAATGGTAAAAGTAAGCGCAATGGCAAGACTTCCCAAGACTAAAAAGCTAAGTGCCCCCTGAATTGTTTCGTAGGCTTTCGTGTTCATTTTTTCTATCCTTTCGATAAACCGGATTGGCTTATGTAGTAAGTCTAGGGATAAATAAAAGTTTGTCAAGCATTTATTTTCTTCGGCGTGTCGGATTCGATCGAATTGAAACCCGTAAACAAAAAAACCCCTAGCCTTTCGGCTAAGGGCTTTCGGTAAAAAGAGTTCAGGCATCAAAGCCAGACCCGTAATAAGGCGTAGGGTCATAACAATCATCACAAGTCTCCTCGTAAGCGTTTGCCTCTCCGCCGTAATACCAATTCTTGGTGGTCAATTCCACCTCGCAAAACTGGCAGTTTTCTGTGGCGGTGGTTGTAGCGGTGGTGGTGGTTGATTCGGTCATCTTTTTTATCCTTTCGAAGATAACTCTAAATTTACTACCCAACCCAACACTTGTCAAGTCCATTTTGATAACAGTTATGTAACAAAAAATCTTCGCTCCACGATCGTGACACATAAGAAAAACCCCCTAGATTCCTCTAAGGGGCTTTCTGGTGAACTGTATTAGACAGTTGCTTGTATCGGCTTCCGCAACTCGAAGTCTGTCAAGCCCTGCTCTGCCATAGACTCTACCAACGACTCCACCTCGGAAGTCATAGCTTTCAAAAGTTCTAATGGAACTTGGAACTTATGGTTAATCCAGACAGTCTCTCCGCCACCAATTGGCGTAATCACTCTGGCTAGGTGAACAGTAGCATCGCCAGATTCGGGGTCAAAGCCAACGAACTCGATGTTCATTGAATCTAGGCTAGTGCTTGAAGTGTAGTGTGCCATTTTCGTTATCCTTTTTTAGGTTGATGTTGCATTATGTTACAAGTCTAATCAAATCCTGGCGGTTGTCAAGTGTTTATGTAAAAAAAGTTTTAGCGTGTCACGGCAATAAAAAATCCCCCGATTCGGATCTCTGTCCAGAATTATCGGGGGAACCTTTTTAGGGGCTAGTAGTTCTCGTTTACCCAATTTAGCAAATCGGTAAACTCTGGCTTTCCGCTTTGTAGGTATTCCATAAAATCATCATCTTCTAGCAACAGTCCAACGGGGACAGTTGTCTCCCCTGAAACCATCATTAGAGTGTGTCGAATCGTGTTTACCATTTCCATTAGTTATCCTTTCGTATGGTATTACTAATTTATCAAATCAAGCATCTAGTGTCAAAGTGACACGCCGCAAGATCTCAGATTGGGAAAGCTTGCCACAGGGGGACTATGGTATAGCCAAGTTCTAGTAGTCTGCCGTAGAGATACGCTAGGAATGCGACCCCTAGGAAAATTGCCGATACGCCTATTCTGGTCATAAGTTCAAATCCTTTCGTATAGTGTGCGAGCAGTTTTCCACTTACTCAGGTGGCTCGTTTATAGAATGAGATCGTTTTGGATCTCGGCAATTTTTTTGTCTGAGAGTCCTGTTATCCTGCCCTTAGAGTCCTCGGCGCCCGTAAGGATAACATCTCCCATAATGTAATCCGTAGCGCCAAAAGCATTCCAGAAAAGTGTGGTCGCTGTATCGTTTACAAGTCTGCCAGAATACTTGCCCTCTTCATCTAGCCACATAGAAACGCCATTCAGTCCGATTACTTGAACTATCCCACATTTTGTTGCCTCGTAGATGTCCTGTATGTCTGCGAACTTGTCGCCAAAATCTATGGTGTTCAGTTCCCCTGCCGTAGTGATCTGTAAATACTTAGCCATTTTACTTATCCTTTCGTAGGCGCTTTGCCTAGACTAATTATAACAGTTATGCTATAAAAGTCAAATCACTTCAACCAATCGCCGTATTTCTTTTTTAGGTTAGCGTTTCTAGTCTCCACCCAAGGAACTATAAATCTCCCAAGCAAGACGAACATCAGGGTCAAAGAACTGAAGATCCCGAATAGAAGATAGCCCCCAGGAAATCTGTCATAGCCGACAAGAAACCCCATAAGAAACAAAAAGCCGAACCCGACAGAAACACCATAGAACAATCCACTAATGCTGTCCGCTCTTTGGATCTCATAGAACTTGATGACTTGCTCTAACTCTGACTGCCTCTGAGCTAATGGTGTTGAATAGTTTTCTTGAAACTCAATCATCTGCGAGCGCCGACTTATTTTGGATCGAACCACACACTAAACAAGTGCTGTCCTCAACGGGACTGTCAATCTCACAAGGTTCACAGTATGCCCAAGGAATCCCCGGGTGGTTATTATTTATGTAATCAAAGACACCCGACTGCCCTGCCTTTTCGTATAGGCGACAACAGTCTTCATACAACTTAGACATCTACTGCCTCCACCTCTATACCTTGGTATAAGTCATCAGAGTTGCCAAAGCCCATAGACATTATGTCTTCCACAGTAGATTCTTTGACATACTCCACTTGTTCCTCATCAGACATCTCTGACATAAGTTCGTCTTCTTCCACTAGGTATTCAAATACGATCGTGGCTCTAAGCATCTTGCTCATCAGGCGTGACCTACTTTCAGTTCTTGTTCTCCATTGCACAACGTACAGTCAGCAAGACAATCAACCTCTGCCTCGCGATTCGGACATTCAACCATTAGTGTCTACCTCAGTTTCTTCAATCCAAGCTCTTTTAGTTACAAGTAGTTCAGACCTTGGAGTTGTAATGCCAGAACGAATCCCGCCATCATTTCCCCAAGACCAAACACGATTTTCTTTTATAGCCACAGACAAAGCTAATTCGGGATAGCTCTCCAGGAATTCTTCATCTTCGTCTGCCAGTTCCTCAAGACCATAAGTCAGGAGAAACACACAGTCACACTTATCGTGGTCAAAACACTCTGCCCCACTATCTTCGTAATACCTTGGTTCGTATTCGGCTTTCCAGTCGTCAAACTTGATAATCATTAGTAGCCCCTTTCGTAAAGCGCTAGGACATCTTCTTTCAGCCTGTTTCTCATAAGTCTGGCTCTGTCTGAGGTGCTAGACAGATACAGTAGGACAGAATTTTTAACTTTGGAATCTCTGTCTATTGCGCTGTATAAGTTAGCAATCGTCTCAGGCTCTAGCATTGAATAATCAAGATTCAAAGCTGTGAGCAAAACATTCATAGCCACATCTTGCTCTTTGGTTGTCTCTGGTATCCGCTTCATTAGTTATCCTTTCTTTAGTCTGAATTTACACTATAACTGTATAAAAGTCAATAGCGACACGCTACTACTTGGAACCTCCATAGACTTTATTTCTCATCTGAGAGATCGTGAGCTTATCCATTTTGGCTAGGGCTAGTAACGGTGCGTATTTATAATCCAGCTCTTTGACTAGGAAATTTACTTCCATAAGTGTCTGAGTCTTCGGGTTCGAATTCTGTTCAATCTGCCTGTGAGCTTTTATGTGAGCTAAGCCAACTATTCCCTTTGTGTCATTGTCCATAGTCGCACTAATAGCCTCGACTCGACCGAGGGACACTAGATCGATAATCTTCTCAAACATCTTGCTACCCTGCTCTAGTGATGCTTCAAGACTCCTAGCATTCAGCGACGTTGTAAACCCTGCCACTAGGGCTAGTCTGCCCATCAAAGCCTTGTTCGCACTCACCCAGAAGTCTAGGCTGTAGCCCTCTGAACAAACCTTGGACGTAACTGAGATTACTAGGTGACCTTTAGCCCACGCCTTTATGTTGTTCGCGCCTGCTAGTACTGGTACTACTGATTTTGTTCTTGCCATTATTCACCCTTTCATTGGTTAATTAGACTATAAAACATTTATTGATAATTGTCAAGTAGGTGCCCTAGGAAGAGATCCACTCGCCTTCAGGCAAAAAAAATTGCGGCAGATAAGTAAAGGATAATAAACCTATCTGCCGCAAGTGAAAACCACCTTGGGGGGCAAGGTGGCTCTCGTATTGAGAAGGAGAGCAACGGGGGGAAGCTCAATCCAACTCAATAATTAGAGACTACACTACAAAGTAGCGCTTGTCAAATCAATCTCCAAAACTGGCAGTTGTATCTTCAACCGCTTCTACAACTCGATCCCAGATCTCGTCATCCCAGGACGTGAGCCTGTGAATTGTATACGTCTCGCCTGTATAGATCTCAGGGTCTAGCTGTGTCTCTTCCATTAGTTCTCCCTTACGTGACTTTCACAACCAGGGCAGTAGTTGCCCATCGTTAATCCTAGATCTTGTAACCAAATCATTTCATCACTTGGAAAATCTCCAGAACATTGGACGCAAGTGCTCATCTCTTCCATTAGTCTTCCTCTCCAGCATCAAGCCAGGCATCTAGGTTACAACTTATAATAATTTCTCTAGCCGCCACAGTGGTCTCTCCTCGATAGGAGATCCCATCTGGCATCTGAATCTCACGATCTATGTCATCTTCCCAGTAAGCATCTATTGCATCAAGGCAAGGCTTCGCCATAGACGCCGGAATTGGAGGATAGTGGTTCGACCTCAGGTGCCACGCGATAGCTTGCTCCATTGGCACTAGTTCTGCCATCTCTGCTGCCTGTAAACTTCCCATTATGCTTCAACCCCTAGCATTACTTTCTGCCAGTCCTTGTCGCAAAGTCCAGTAATGAAACGTTCGCGCAACCCCATAGAGTATTCGGGGGATGGAAGTAGCTCTGAAACGCTGCCGCCTTGGTGCAAGTCGAATACCCACTTGGAGGAGACTTCAATAGTTTCCGTAGTGTGGCACTCTATGCAAAGTAGGGAAGTCACATTGTAACGACCCTCTTCGATCTTCTCGATCTGTGTAACGTGCATTGCTATCCTTTCGCGCTAGGGTGTCTAGCTAGTCTAAGTGTACTACTTTTTTATCAATAAAGCAAGTCTAAAAGTAAACGTAACCATCTACGTCGCTAGCCATTCGCTGTGCGTCACTCCAGGCAGACTCACCATAGAAATACTTAGGTCTCTGTCCCTCCAGCGTAACTTTCCAATAGTCCTCGCTGAATACGGCTGTCCCATTCTCAACTACTACTAGATCCGAATCGTAAACAATTGTCCACTCTTTCACCATAGAGACACTTGGCTTAGCCATTATTTCGCCTCCTGCTTGCCTAGTGGACCACTAACGAACTCGACAGTAGTTTCTGCCTCAATCCATTCGTAATCTGAATTGGATAGTTTCTCGAACATCTCTTGTTCGTCTTCCGCATAAATACGGACACGTTCTCCAGTTACTACTTCCCACATTCTCATTCTCAATCCTCATCTTCCATTAGGTCTGCTGTAACGCTGTCTTGCCACTCGCCGCCAATTTCTTCGGACTCGCCATTGAACATCATTGCTTGCTCGCCCAGTCGCTCAGCTTCTTCCTGAGTCTCCGCCTCGACGATAACTCTGTGCCAAGCTTCCCACGTTGCTGTAATTTCCCAACTTGCCATTTCTTATCCTTTCATTTGGTTAGTCCAAGCATAGCACGTTGTAGACAGAAAGCAAGTTATTTATAGAATAAAGTTTATAACAAAAAGATAACGGAAATCCAGGGATGGAGATCCCCAGGAAAAAGAAAACCCCCTGCACTTGGCAAGGGGTCTCTTTCAAACTTGGGGCTAGTTACACTCCCCATAAGCCTCGTAACAATTCCTGCAACATTCCTCGTCGAACTCTGCAACAAATGTTCGTGGTGTGTGGTTGTCGCAAATTGCACAAAACGCTGTATCCATTTATCTATCCTTTCGTTGTTACCCCAAGTCTACTCAAGGGGTCAGACATTTAAGAATGACACGCCACTAACTTAGCGCCTTAATTACTTGGTCTAGTCGAGTCATATATTTTATAGTCTCGTCATCCACATCCCACATAGCCCGCTCTGCGATCTCCATAAAGAAATCCAGCTCCTTTTGTAGGTCTGCCTTGTCTAACCAGTTGAGAGCCCTGAACCTAGTCAGGTCGTGTGAGTAGCTCATCCCTCCCTCACCTGAACCAAGATAGCGCCCATTTCGTAAAAAGTCTCCACTGTGGCATCTACCGCCCACGCGTTGACGAAAACTTCCATTGTCTTTTCTAGCTCTGGAAACATTGCTGTGATTTTCATTTTTATCCTTTTGTTGAATGTAAGTCCAACTATACCCCCCAACCCATAACGTGTCAAGTATCTTTTTATAACGATTCTGTTACAGATCCCCGGCAACGCAAAACCCCCTGATCCAAAAAGGATCAAGGGGCTCTGGAGTCTCCCATTGAGGGTGGAGAATTCTAGTAAATCTTTAGGTGTCCGGATAGTAGGTCGGCGGCTGTATCTGGAACTACAAACTCAGACATTAGATAACCGGCTTCTATGATCAGCTCGTATGAGGGAAGTCCCAGCCCCAGGGCTAGTGACTCTATGCAGATACTTGAAGCTTCTTTCTTGCCGTTCTCAACATCGGAAAGATGCCCCATAGAAACATAGGATCTGGCAGACAACTCCCTAAGGGTCATAGCCTGGCTCGACCTGGATCTGCGAATAGCGGTTCCCAGCGCTTCGTTGAATTTCATAGCTTGAGCCTATCAGCTTCCTGGTCGGTTAGCAACTTGCCCTGGCGTTGACTCTCACATACTGATATCAACTTGCCCTGGGCTTGCCCGTTGAACAACGAAGCCCCCCACGATCAAGTGGAGGGCCTCGGTTACCGAAACACCATGCCGTCGGAAAGGATAAGAAACTTAGGCATGCCGTTTCGGATTCTAGTGTCGGCTACTACATTCTAGCCAAGGTTTTCATGCTTGCCGTTACCGCTTTAGCAATAGCGTTAGGTATCTCGCCGTCAGGGATTCCTGTAATGAGCTCGCCCCAGCCAGCCGTTGAGATTAAATCCCTCGCCCTACCGCTGTAAGTGCCTGTCGGTGTAACTATCAAGGCGGTCACGCCACTTGCCTTACATTCTCTCAGGGCTCGGATTGCAAGGTCGTATTGGTCTGGTCGGTATTGTCCGTCAGACACTATGACCAGCATACGAACTCCGTCAATTTCAGTGAGTCCCAAAGCTCCGTCAAGTGAATCCCACGCCTTGCCAAATTCCTCGGTTGAGTCATGGGCTGTGTAAACATTCACAGAATCTAAACGCTCGCCCACTCGTAGAGTCGGGAACACGCTTTGACCAAAGTAAACCATAGCTGTCTTGGCTTGGATTCTACGACCAGCTTCCGAAAGAATCCACGCTGTCTGCCCCATAGCTTGCATAGCGTTCATCATAGAGCCACTAACATCTACCATGATTCCCAGCTTTAGGGTTGGGTCGTCAGTATGCTTGCGAGCTTTTTTACGCCATGCAGGGTTAGTCCCCATTACGCCTCTAGCCTCAAGTGCCTTATTCTGGATTGCCTTGCGAACACTTAGGCGACCAGTTGGTTCGTTGCTGTAGAACTCTGTCGTGCTACGCTCACGATACTTAGCCTTGTCCAAGGCTTGCCCTAGAGATACCGCCATAATTCTTTCCTCTGGCGTTGGCTTGCGAGACTCTGTGATTTTAGAGTTAGTGAACCCACCAACTCGATCATGGTTCTTGTCGAACACCTGTCTGGCTGTAGCCTTACGCTCGGCACGATTCTGCGCTGTCTCTCGGCGCTGTTCTGCCTCTGATCTTTGTTCCTCGACTTCACGCATACGCTCTGCCAAGGCTTCCATAACTTCTTGGGATTCCGCAATCAGTTCAGCCAAGGCTTCCCCAAGTTCGGAAAGTTCACCAGCGCCACCAGCTTCACCCTCACCAGATTCACCAGCTTCGCCACCCTCGTTACTCTGGTCGCCCTCACCCTCAGGGTCAGCTTCACGAAGTAATTCTACCCACCTAGTTGAGAGCTCGATACCCTTATTCATTTGGTTGGGAGAGATACCTTGAAAGTCGAAAACAACCTTGGAGAGATTGTCGAACAATTCCTTGCCCAGAACTTCCTCGATAGTTTCGACCACGCCAGCTATGTCATGCTTGGAGATAATGCCCACTCTGATTCGACCAACTGTGAGAGCTAGGGTTTGGGCTGTAGCCCAGACTTCACTCATGCCACGAACACTTGCCTCAGTAACGCCCTCAAGAACAAAGTTCAAACTCGATAGCCTTAGAAACTTACCCATGTCAGGATTCTCTAGGACTCCCCTAGTCTCAATTCTGGCTTCCTCTAACAACATAAAAGCTCTGGCTACGGCAGGGTCTTGCTTCTGTAGCTTCCCCATGTCCCAGTTAGCTGAGTGCTTGGCGTGGCAAGCTTCATGGAAAAGGATTCCAATAGCTTCGGGGTTGTCAAGTTGGTTCCCTACCTCTAGCAGACTACCCACGAACTCAGGAGTAGCGCCTCGGAAAACTTTACCTACATTCACTTCGATCTCGGCTGAGTCAGCGTAAAAAGCAGCTACCGCTTTTCCACTCGCTGTATCTTCGCCACCATAAACTATTAGGTCAGTGCGATCTGACCAGTCACGAACTAGCTTGCCCATTTCAGCGCAACGCTTTAGCCACTCTTGAGGTGTCTCACTAGTGCGCTCTGCAACTCTTTTGTAAGGCTTGTAATGTCCCATGTGCTTATCCTTTTCTATCCTTGTATGAAAACTGTATCAGGGTTTGGGGGAAAGCGCAACACTCTCCCCCTCACCGCTAGATTCGTGAAGTCAGGAATGTCTCGCCATAGACTCGACTGAAAACATCAGCGACCAATGGTCTATCCATTTCAGGGGAACACGCAATCAGATTCTCGACTGCCCACTTAGTTCCGAACAACTTTGAGTTTGCCTTGAAAGCTAGTAGCTCACGCATTTGAGGCGACCAGCTAGTTTCACCAGATTCCATTTTCTTGGATAGGTTCTTCGAGGCAACTACGATAGTCTCTGGAACTTCGAGCTTGTTCTTAGCCAAGTCCCAGTCTGTAGTCAGTTCTGTCTGGATAGTGAATCGGGAGAGTAGCGCCTCACTCAGGCGAACACCTACCGCATTTGGGTTGGTTGCCGAAACAACATAGAAACCCTCTTTTGCTTTGATCGTGCCACGCTGTGGATTGGCTGTAATGGTCAGTTCTTTTCTTCCGTCAATCAGGCTGTAAACAACCGAAAGAACCTTAGGGTCAATCAAACCAATTTCGTCAATTAGCAGAACCTTGCCCTCTAGGGCAGACTTTACTAGAGCTCCGTCTACCCAGTCGAAACTGCCACTAGGACTCTGAACATAAGAGCCCACTAGGTCAGAAACTTCGGTGTCGCCAGAACCAAGAACTGTATAAAGTTCGTCTGGGAAAGCAGCTTCTACTAACGCTGTCTTACCAGTTCCAGGATTTCCATAGAGCATGACATACTGATCAGCTTCTCTGGCTTTTCTTAGAACTTCAACATCAGTATGGTCGCCCCACTTGCGAGCGTAATACTTCTCGCCATTAGGTCTATTGTATTCTCTTTCGCTCATGGGTAGCTCTGCCTTTGGCTCTGAATCATCTAAGTCAATAGTCACCCAAGAGTTAGGTGTCTCTTTAGAGTCTACCTCAGGCGTGGCAGGTCTTGCAGGCACTGTCCCACTAGCGTGCACTGCAATCTTTGGCGCTCTGGTCTTGGTCTTGGCTACTGCCGAAGCAGGTAGCTTTGAATCCAAGAATGGAGTTTTGATCTCATGGTCGAAAGATGTTGAGCAAAGCTCTACCAACATTTTCATAAGGTCAGTTCCGAAAGCTTCGTCAACATTCACCTTGAGTATTGACCTTTTGATCTGCCTAGTTACTACTGCCTTAGTTTCTGGCTCTGTTATTGTAATTGTCATTTCTCTTATCCTTTTCAATAGTCTTAGATTGGGCGCTTGCGAGCGTTCATTAGTCGGCGAATAACTGCCTGAGGTATTTTGTTATCTGACATTATGTCTGTCATGTCTTTATCTGTAATCTCGATTGGAACTATCGTTGGAGTCTCGTCGAGCAATTTATAGCTCACGCTGTTCCACTTTATTAGTTCTTCGTTCCAGTCGTTATCCTCAGAGATTAAATAATCCAATGCTCCCAGTAGCATGAGATTGGCGTGAGCTAATCCCTTTTCAGATACTTCTGTAAGGTTCTCAGTGTCAGTCAGTTCAACAGACTTAGAACCACTTGACCAGCGATTGCGATTTAGTGGAGCACCATAATGGTCTAGCTCAATAGTTTCGTCTTGGGAATCTAGTGACTGAATTGAGTCAGCCCCAAGTTCAAGTGGGAGCTTGTGCCCATAGTCCCAGCCATTTCGTGAATAGCTTGGAGAGAAGTGGCGCTTGTAGATTGTAGTTTGACCAGACTTTTTACCATACTCGTTGGGTAGGTTTGGAATGATCACCAGTTGATTAAAGTGGTCGCCTGAGCCATACTCTGCTCGCTTTGCTTCTATGAATAATGCTTTTCCTACTGCCTGTGCCTTGATTCCTGCTACTGCCATGTTCCTTGTCCTTTCGTTTGCGTATGCCCATAATAGCACGATAAGGGGTCAAAAAGCAAGCGTGTCAAGCACGACTTTATAACGAAAAGGTAACGAAGGTAGAAGATAAACTTTTATCTAAAAAAGTCTAAGTTAAGTCAATGATCCCTGGAGGATCTGGAATGCCTAGGCTTTTGGGGGAGAGATCCAGGAGGAGCCAACCTCGGGTATGCCCACTGCTTCAATGGATCTACGTTCAGAGGATTCCGCGAACCACTTAGTAATAGTTGTAGACATCTGCTTAGGCGTCATCTCCTCTGAAGTGAAGATCGCCTGGTAACCATAGTCCCGCATCAACTGAACCTGGTCATCTTCCATCACAACATAGATCTTGTGCGAAGCATCCCAGCCAATTGCTTTTGCTGTTAATAGGTATTTACGTAAAGCTACGCGTTCCTCGGTAGTGATCGTCATTGATGGCCTTTAGTTAGTCAAGATCTCTTCGATGGCACGGCCGCCAATAACTGGGTCCGCGCAATCAGCACATACTGTCCAGACGTAGTCGTCATCCAGTACTACAGCAAAACCTACGAATTCGTCGCCGGTACCTGTGTTACCTAGGAGCTCGTCGCAGACTGAGCACTCAATGTCATCCAGGTGCTGTGGGATGAGCAGGCCAGACTGGAGCGCTAGGTCGATATCTTCTTCAGACTCTATTACGTGCAGTTCTATATGTTGCATAAGATTTAGCATACCCGGTGCCCCGGGGGATGATTTGAAAGTTTGGCGGCTAGTCCGCGGGGAGCTCTTCAGCTTCGTGGACGCCCATGTACTCGCCATCAAGGTCATAGTCATGAAGACCCTTAAGCAGGGTCTCGGAGATATTACTGATGAGCTGGTAGGCCTTCTCGATGGCCGCATCTTCATTGATGTCATCAACAGTGATGGTGTGCGTCATACGCTCGTAGATGGAAACTTTGAATTCTGGCATTTGGTGCCCTTCTATATTAGTGTTATAAAAGTATACCAGGCCTGGCCTGTTTAAGCAAGTGGTGATATGTGGGGTCATCCGCCAGCGCAATGGCCAGCTCATGACGGTTAATCAAATAACTTGTCCCATCAACGTAAGTCTTCTCCAGCTGGTACCGGTCGATTAGTTTGTACCCAGATGACAATCCGATACCCAGGCCGTTTGCTAGCTCGGTCAATGACATCAGCGCAGGCGTCCCAGCTCTTAGTGAACTCTCTCTTCCGTTAGGATCCGCCTTCTCTAGATCTTCCCTCGTGCAGAACGTACCGAAAGGCGTGCCGCTTCGAAGAGACGGTTGTCCTTTACTCACTACAAGCCGCCCCGTTCTCATCCAGTAGATGATTGTACCGTAGGACACTTGAGCTACCTGAGCTGCTTGCTTCAACGTTAAGAGATCTGACATGCTGTAATTCTAAGGCACGCCGGCCCGTTGCGCAAGTCGGCGCTCGCTGCTTGGTGGTTAGTCTACGTACTCCGTTGCATATCCCGAGCCTCCGCACAGGTCGCAACCATCAACACCATACTCGCCGTCTTCATCTTCGCGGGATGAGTCGAAGCACATGCATTCAGAGTCAATGGAGATGACTACGGTCTCGTCAGGCCCGTCAATCCATGGGACCTCACAGACGTAGTAACTTATTCGGTTAACGTAGGCCGTGCCCTGTACCAGCAGACTGGAGGAGTCACCGTCGATGTAAGTCCAAACGTTGTGCGGGTCTTGGGTCTTTATAAACTCCCACTCCTCGCCGTACGTCTCGAACTGGTCGAAGTCCGCACTGGGGTCTGGGTACTTGGTGATGTGGTTCTTCAAAGGTCGGTACTTCGCGACCCAAGACTCAAAGGAGAGCTCGCCTTCAGATAGTTCATACATTTGGTGCCCCGTTCTGTCGTGTAGTCCTACACTAACAGGGGCTGCACCAATTGTCAAGGGTAATAAGAAACCCCCGACCGGAAAGCATAACGATCGGGGGACTTCTTCATCTACCATCAGAACTAAGGAACCAGGACAAGTTAGCCCTTAACCTGAGACAGCTCGGGAATGGAAGTAACCGGCTGCTAAGAAGAAGTTAGCACATAAACCAGGCCGTTGTCAAATTTAAAGAAGATTTTCTTTTATTACTCTTCATAGCCTACTTCTTCAAGTACAGCAGCATATGCGATCTTGGCGTCTTCACCGGTTACGAGCCGTTGAGCTAGCTCATCAATGTCCGGAAGTGCAGCGTCCCACTGGGTCTCAATCATATCCAGGCCGTTAGCTCCGTTGAAGCCTTCTCTGTCCCACACCCAGACAGACAGCATTTTATCTCCCCGGGCCTCCATATCTGCTTGAAGGATCTGGATCAGGTCTTTCTGTGACATCATCATACAGACCAGCTTATCCTATCCGTGCCGCCTAGGCAAACGAAAAAACGACCAGGCCCCTATAGGACCCAGCCGTCATCGCTGCTGTTGCAGAAGTTTAGTAGGACTTCTCCCACGTGTAACCGTTTGGAGCTGTTCCGTAGATTATGCGGGATGGTGCTTCGTCATCTGCGAGATCACGCTGAGTCTGAAGCTCAAAGTCACGGACTGTAGGCTTTGCCATACCTTCGGGGGTACCCTCGCCGTCTTGAAGTAGAACCTGAAGAAGAGTTTGTGCACCCTCCGTTGATGACTCAGCATAGAGCCCGACAGTTATCCACAACTCACGGGGAAGCTCTCCGCCGCCGTTTAAGTACTCAAAGTATTTTACCATAACCCCTACTTTACCACGATTTTGTCCCAGGCACCAGAGTTATTTCCCTGATACGTCTCACCGGTCTCTCTGTCGACCAACAACCACTTCTTTGGTGATCTTGTATGAATAACTAGATCAACAGGGGGGTTTAGCTCTTCAAAGCTATAACTCTCCCTGGCCGCTGACGTTACGTTACTTTTTTCCATCTTCAACGTACGGCAGTCCCTTTTTCTTGGTGTGCTGGCCGGCGCAACCTTGACGGGCGCAACGAGGGTGGTTGTTGTTACCCTGGTTGTACATTCTTACCCAGCCGCAGTAAGGACACATGTCCCAGTATTCCTTTGGTAGCAGTGTTGACATGATTGACTCCTAGTCGTCTGTCTCAATTATAAACACGTTTGTGTCTCTTGATAAGCGACTAAGTGCGTTGAAGTCAGGAAGGCCGGTTACATCCGAACCACTGCGGCCGATGTTTCTCTGGAACCTGGACATTGCTGCTGCTGTTGCTCCATCCCACTTCCCAGTCTCTGCACCACGTAGGTCGGTTACCATCGCTAGCGCTATTTGTATGATCTCGACGCGCTTATTACGCGTGCCGTATACGATCTCACTTTTAATCTTTAAAATCAGAGGTTCCTTCACCAGCTCAACAATAGCGTCGGTCTCCTCTTTACTGAAGCGAGTGCGTGCAGTATCAAAGATCTCCATCACCCGTTGAGAGAAAGGCTTCTTGTTTGAATAGACAGGCCTGCAGAAGACCATGACGTCCGTCATGTGGCGAATTCTTTGGTACACGCCGTCTCGCTTGGAATTAACGGTGGACCCTTCAGTGTTTCCCTCAACAGTAAGAAACCTACCGGTCTCTTTAAATTCGCGTATATCTACTACCACGCCGCAATGTGGTTGATTGAATGAGCTGGCCGTCGGTCCAGACATTGAAGCGAAGTTAAACACTACGACGTCTCCCACCTGGGGTACCCGGTTATCTAGTCCACGCCGCAATGCTTCGGATACTGCTGCAGCGGTGTTAACGAAGGCGGGGAAGTTATGCACGCCGCTATCTCTAATACAACAATCAATAAAAGCTCCGCCCCAGGGCTGACTGTCGTAACCTACACGCTGGCCGAACTTAGTTCTAAACCCCAGCTCAGACACATAACCCAGGTGCGACGAAACGGTCTGCAAGAAGAGATCTCTCTTTGCAGATTCGTTCTGAGATGCTTTTAGTAGACGCACATTGTCATCTTACCAGATAATTACTTAAAAGTCTTCTTGCTCCAGAAGCGATCTTTGTATGCGCCCCAGAACACACTCTTCAGGCTGCGGCCCTTCCAGAGGTGCTCCTCGTTGTAGGGTTCTGCATCCGATTCCCAGTCCTCGCGCTTGAAGGGGATTATCTGATACATCGGCGTGCCCGCCGGTATTACTCCAGTAAAGCCCTTCTTGATAAAGAACGGGTGTTCTCCATCCAGGTCGTGGTGATATTTGTCCGCGTCAACTACGCCGGACATTGTGTAGAACGGCAGCTCCTCTCTGTTCAGAGGATGAGTTATTAAAGCGCTGTACCCGGGCGGAAGTTTAGGAACCCACTGGGTTCTCCAGGAGAATTCTGTTGGGATAAAGTCTGGGGAGATCTTGTGCGCCAAAGCGCTTCCTTCTCTTGCAGAAAGAATGTTGGGGGTGCCTGGGTAGGAAAACCTGAAGCGACCATCCTGGTCAGACTCAATGCGAATGTCCATCCATGTGCACTGAACATATCCGAAACGAAGAGTATCTGCAAATGGTACGCACATCTTGATGGTTGAGTCAACTGATCCGTCATCTAAGTACTGAGGCGCACTTCCGTTTTTAAACGCAGGTATTGATTTCCACCAATCCGGGATAACGTCTTTAGCCGGCAGCGGTCTGGGAACGAGCTGCTCTGCTTCTTTCGATACGGGGCTAAATGTTATTCGCACCGTTGAAGCCTATCAGGCGTCTGGGTTAAATGGTGAAACAAAATCTTCGATGGGAAGCGGTGTGTCCTGGACGCCCGTCGAATAGGACTGACCGTTGTCATGAGCAATGAGATCGAACAGCAGGTTCTGTGCAGATTGTGCGAAACCGGTTAAGCGAATGTGCTCTATTCGTGAGCTGGCGTTCTTGATATCACCGTTGAGATCTTCGTAGTGCTTACGAGCTGCGGCTATTAACTCCGTCATATCTCTCCCAGTAGTCATCGGTTAGTTCTCTTCCTGCTCGTTAAGTCTAGCGGGCCGTTTCGACTTTTTGACCGGTTCCTTAGGTTTCTCTTCTTCAACAACTTCAGCATCAATCGTATCTAGCTCTAACATTGCTTTAGATGCAGCAGCTCCATCAGCTAGACGTTGCAACCGTTCAGCAATGATATCCATCGCAGGCCGCACGTCCATAGTCACAGACGTTTCGATTTCCACGCCGCCTCTGATACCAGCACGATCCAGGATCTCCGTTGCTGCCTTCAGTTGAACCGGTTCACTTTCTGCATATAAAAGTAGTTCTTCAAGTTTGTCTACAGCATACGGTGCAGCCTGGGTTAGTCGGTCACGAGCTTTCTGGATGTCATCAGACGTTTTTGATTTAATAGTGCGTAAGTGAATGCGACACATACGGTCATCGTCTGGACGTCCCGAACCCCAGAGCATACATCTCACGCCGTCAAATTTAATAACGATGCATCGGTGAGGTAGTGGAACAGGCTTACGTTTATCGGTTGCAGGCCCGCCTGCTTCCTGCTCTTTCAACCACTTACGTGTTGCACCAATCACCCACGGTGGGGCGAGGTAGTCGGATGCATCCTCGGCAATAAGGTCTAGGCCGGTTAGGTAGTCGGAGTTCGAATCGGTTGGAGTGGCAAGTATTGGACGCTTCTCTGCAAGGGATTGAATCCGGCGCTCGCGGGTAGATTCTGCTGAACGTACTTTTAGGAGACCCGTTGGTGCGCCAGTTGAGGAGTAGACGTACTCCCAAACAAGATTAGTGCGGCGGATGATCCTACGGTTCTCAAACGTATCTTCGCAGATTCCCTTATCTACTTCCTCGATACCGAGTTCTGATAGATCAGCAAGGATGGAGGCGGGATCCTCGATTTGGTAATCCAGGCCGGTGCCATCGCCGTCTAGCTCCTTCATCGGAGGACCTGGGTCTGGGAACTAAGAAACGACCCTGTCAACTGGGGAGAGGGCTGTGACAGGGCCGTCCCTATCAAGTCTAAGGTATGCAGGCCGAGGTGACTAAAAGTATTGAACATAGCACCTAGTGTACGCTGACGAGGAACAGGTGATTCAGAGGGGGAAAGTTTTTTTGGCGAGTGGAGAGGGAGGAGATAGCCTTTTTGTCAGTTAGTAAGCACTTTTTTGTTAAGTTGTCTTTGGAGCGACTCGAAACTGGGTCTACTCTGTCAATCAAAGGACTATCGGTTTAGTACCTTAAGCAATGTCAGGGGGAGAGGTGAACCTGCCGTTAGGGTCTCTGCTCACTCCAGCAGACATTAATGCTTTGCTTTGGGTCTGCCTTAGAACTTTCATTCTCAAGGAAGTGGCGTACGCTTCTGCTCTGCTTACATACCCAGGCTTAGGGGTGAACAGCAGTTGCTGATTGATCCAGTTGTAGATGGTCTTATGACTCAGGTTTAGTTCTTTTGCCATAGCTGAAATCTTAATCCAGTCATTGCTCATAGGTCTCCCAAACGATTAGTCGCCCCCTCACTTTAACATGAAAGGGCGACCGTTCGACGTATTTACTTCTTCTTTTTAGGAGTTACTTTACGCTCGTTTGGCTTACCATCGTTGATAAAACCATCGCCATCGCCATCACGAGTTGCTTCCTTAAGAGGCTTCTTCGCTACTGGCTTCTTCGCAGCAGCTGGCTTCGCAGGAGCTTTCTTAGCTGCAGCCTTTGGAGCTGGCTTGGTTGCAGCTTTGATCTCTGCAGCTTTCTTTACTTCTGCAGCCTTCATTGCTTCGAGACGATCAGCCTTGGCTTTTGCAGCAACTTCTAGGCGAACCTTTTCAGCAGCAATAGTTACTGCCTTAGCTCGCTCATGTTGTGCAGCCAGTGCGTTCTTTAGTTTCTCGCTGTAGGATCCAGTTACCGCCTTGCGGAACTTCTCCCAACCTGAAATTGGAACTATCATTTGTTTCCTAACGTTAGTGGTTTTGGTTCGTACTGTACATGTACCTTTGGACTCTATCACAAAAACTATCCACGCGCAATTTGACAATCTCTACACATGAAAACATTGTGCCCTGTGATGTTATACATGTCGTGAACTATCCTCCCGGCTTCATTCACAACAACAGGAGAGAGTGGGACACCCTCAGCCTTACATGGCTCACACTTGGGTGTGCCAATGATCTCTAGTTCTATCCCAGCAGCTCTAGCAGCAGCAACACCTCTGCTAAAAGCATGCTCTGCTCCATTGCCTATTGTCTTCCTCAGGAAGAATCTAATGTCAGATGCTTCCAGGACAACATTCTTTTTCAAGCAAGGGCAGATATGTTTTGCCGGTTGACATGCCCATCGGTTTCTCTCAGCTACAAACGTGTGCCTAGTAGACGGATGCCCACAGATACATATCCCACCATCTCGGATACGACCATTTCTTTCGTTAACTTCGTTGATGTTCTGAGACTCTGACAAATCAAAGTCAAATAGGTTCTCTATTCCTTCAGACATTAAATCTCCTTTTCTTCTTCCTCTTCATCTTCTCCATAGAATTCATAGCCCTTTTGCCAATCCTTCTTTTCTAGATCAGAGATAGCTTGTAGATATCCATCCCTGAATCGAGCACTCTTGAATTTACTCACTTTAGAAGAAGCCCTTAGACCCACGATGCAATCCGTGTGTTCGAGGTTACGTCCAAGACGAACTCCACGCAACATCCCATCAAGAAATGGCTTCTTTGTCAAGTACTTGTACAACTTCAAAATTGCTCCTCTAAATCAAATGTCAAGTTCCAAATGTCAAGTACAGTCTAGCACACACTAAAGCGATCTAAAGCACTCTAATACAACTAAACACTAAAGTAAACCAAAGTACTGCAAGGCCCGACAAGTAACTCTTATGCGCGAACTGTAATTTAGTTTGCTTTAGTGTTTACTACATAGTTGTATTAGTTAATTATCAGAAAAAACAACCTCCATACTTTCGTTCTTTGATAATAAGTTCAGCTTTGTATTATCAGCTTTTGACAAAGTACGTTTAACTTTTCTTGATAACACTTTATCCACAGGGTTATCCACAGGCTCGACCTCTCCTTCCTTTTCACTTAACAACCCTGCTATCATTCCTCTATACCATGTTATACTCCCAGCTCCAAGAAACGGCGTTTATCAACTGCCATCCGCTCAGAGCGTTTACAATAGTCACATGGATACTTCCGCGATTCCACCAGAGCCCCGAAGGGCTAAGAGTGAACGCGTCGAAAATAGAGACGTGCTAGAGAAGGCAATCCAGAGACTTGATCTTTGTCGCTACGCAGTTCAAGAAGCGCACTACGACATTCAATATCCCGGAGATCCAGAATCTAAAGCTGATCTGTTGATAGCAGTAGAGGACCTGACTTACGAGGTATTAGATTTACTTAGGACCGCGAAATCTTTTGCGTGGGGTCCTGATTCAGACGAAGTAGATAGAGAGCGCAGACGCGCTGAAGAAGATGCAGAAGGCGCAGGAGATTACTGATCCAGCCCAGCTAGCTGACGCTTAGCACGTTTAAGACCTACAACCGAACGTCCACCTTCAAGACCTAGGTAGCCCAGAGAAATAAGTATCCAAGGTATACCAGCAAGATACAGAGTCATAGCCGGAAGCGTCTCACGCTCGATCAGCCCAGGACAAATAAACCCGTACCAAAACATTGTTGCTCCTGCACCCATTATAAATAACATAACTAAACTATACCACATAAAAGAAAAACCGCCAACTACATAAGTAGCTGACGGTTCTCCCGGGGCTTTCCCTCCCCATTATCCTGCTTGGTTGGTGGTAAACCTGTTTTCTATTTCCTACTCTTACTCCACTTTGAAAAAGCGGCAGCTAGCAAAACGCTGAAGGACAGCGTTACTGTAGCAACAGCACCCAGCCAGAAACTTACCCAGCTCCATACGATTGTTATCTCATTCATCTGATCTCCTCTGTCTATGTCTGATAAAGGTAGCATACCACTTTTACGATGTCAAGCGGTTTTATTAAAGTACTACAACTCCAAGTCTGATAAAATAGATTTTAGAGGCTGGGGAGCTAATTGAAAGCTTTCTCATGGCCATTAAAAAGAAGAAGAGCAGTAAGTACAAGCTCACTCTTGACATCTCCTATAGGATCGTCGCCACGTTTGTCGCGTCTGCTCTCGCAGTTATTGGCGCTGGATCAATCATTGGTATTGACCCCTGGATCTCCGCTGCATTTGGTGGCCTACTTGCAGTTGCAAAGGTCATAGAGAAACTTGCCTTGGCTTTTCTAGAAGACGGAAAAATTGACGTTGATGAAGTTAACATGATCTTTTCGAATGTTGTCCGCCTCAAGACCAATCAAGATGTAAAGGGCAAATAGATGCAGCCAACTCGCTCTAGGGTATTTATACACTCTTACATCAGCCTAGCTTTAGTCTTCGGTTGGTCGTTAATGACGTCTGTTCTTCCTGCCAACGCAACTGACCACAGCGCGACCCTTACTACTTATCAGAACCAGCTGACTGCCAACCAGTCGACGCTTTCAGATTACACAACTACATTCAATACCTATGCCCCAGAAAATATCTCTGACTTAGATGCATCGTCCACCGCGATCTCAACTTTCTCTTCTGCCATAACTTCCTACTCTTCAGCGATCTCTACTAATACTTCCTCCGCCAACGCTTTCGACACAGCACAGCTAGCCGTCGACTTTTATCCAACAATGTTGCAGAACGCACAGGATGACCTAACAGTAAAACAAGGAACGTACGATCAAGCAGTTATA
>OOFT01000007.1_pt1 | contig 55848 bp, 49 predicted proteins | sample 1670301 | NCBI WGS metagenome assembly OOFT01 (sample SAMEA98140918, study PRJEB22522) | marine metagenome | biome: marine biome; feature: marine water body; material: sea ice | place: Arctic Ocean | collected 11-Sep-2015 | depth 0.3 m
GGATCAACCTCTAGGGCCCCGCGTTGGGCGATTGCCCATAAGTATCCACCGGAGCAGGTTTACACCAAATTACTGGACATAAAAGTCTCAATCGGAAGAACTGGTCGGGCAACGCCTTTTGCCGTTTTAGCTCCGGTAGTTGTGGCAGGCAGTCAGGTTGAATTTGCGACTCTGCACAACCAGGAACAAGTCAAATCAAAGGGTGTTCTTATCGGTGACACAGTTGTCCTCAGAAAAGCCGGAGATGTGATCCCGGAAATTTTGGGCCCGGTTGTTTCGCTGCGAGACGGCTCGGAACGCGCTTTTGCAATGCCTTCTAATTGTCCCGAATGTCAGGCGAAGCTGGAGCCTGCAAGCCAAGGAGACATCGATTTACGGTGCAGCAACGCCAAGAGCTGCCCGGCTCAGCTTCGCGAGCGCATCGCCTACATTGGATCAAGAGCTGCTCTTGACATCGAGGCACTCGGCTATGTAAGCGCGAGCGCACTCACAAATCCGGTTGAACCGGCGGTTGCCCCAATTTTGTCCGAGGCGGATTTATTTTCGCTCACCATGGAAAAGCTCTTGCCCATAAAAGCCAAAGTAATAGATGCCGACACTGGCCTTGCGAGGAAAGACGCTGAAGGCAACGACAAAGTAGTCGATTATTTCAGAAAGAAAAATGGCGAACCCTCAGAGGTTGCTATCAAGTTGTTGGCAAACCTAGAAGTCGCGAAAACCAAGCCACTTTGGCGGTTATTGGTTTCACTGTCTATTAGGCACGTAGGTCCGGTTGCCGCCCGGGCGCTTGCGGATAACTTTGGGTCCTTTAGGGCAATTTTCGAAGCCAGTCAGGAACAGCTCGCGGAGGTCGATGGAGTCGGTCCAACGCTGGCTGAATCGATAACCGGTTGGTATCTCGAGGATTGGCATCGACAAATTCTTACTAGCTGGGAAAACGCTGGAGTGCAGCTGTCGAATCCGATGCACAAGGAGCAAGAGGTATCTAAATCAGACGGACTGTTTGCCGGTCTGTCGATAGTTGTCACCGGTTCGATGGAAACAATGACCAGGGAAGCTATCGAGGCTCTGATAATCGAAAACGGCGGCAAGGCTGCTTCCTCGGTATCTAAGAACACGGCCTTTTTGGTAGCTGGCCCGGGGGCTGGCTCGAAGTTGAACAAGGCCGAGTCGCTGGATGTCTTGGTAATTACCGAAGCGCAGTTCCTAGATAAATTGCCAGCCTGACAGAACTAGACTTGGCTACGAACACCAATTGATGAAGTGAGAAACTGTATGTCTGAAATTACACCCGATTTGGTCCGCCATTTGGCGTCTCTCGCCAGAATCTTGGTCACCGATCAAGAGGTCGAGCAATTGGCCGGTGAGCTTGGAGTGATCGTGGATTCGGTTGCCACTGTCACCAAGGCTGTCTCCGGAGATGTGGTTGCGACAAGCCACCCAATTCCAATGGCAAACGTCTATCGCGAGGATGTAATTCTGCCTTCTCTGACTCAATTGCAGGCCCTTTCCAGCGCCCCTGACAGCAATGATGGCCGATTCAAAGTAAACGCAATCTTGGATGAGGATTAGAAATGACTGAGATAACTTCTTCCAGCGCGGCGGTTCTCGCAGGTCTCATTTCTAGCAAGCAAGTCTCATCGGTGGAAATTACCACGGCATTTTTAGACCGTCTAGAAAAATTGAACCCGAAGACCAACTCCTACCTTCACTTCAATCGTGAAAACAGCCTGGCTCAGGCAAAAAAAGCGGATCAGCAACTGGCTGATGGGACTGCAGTCTCCCCGCTGCACGGTGTACCAATTGCGGTGAAGGACAACCTAACTACGACCGATGCGCCGACGACCGCCGGTTCAAAGATTCTTGAGGGCTGGGTTCCGCAGTACGACGCAACCGTAGTTAGAAAGCTAAGAGAGGCTTCAATGCCTATTCTTGGAAAGACCAATCTCGACGAATTTGCAATGGGCTCCTCGACTGAGTTCTCGGCTTATGGCCCGAGCAGGAATCCTTGGGACCTAAGCCGGATCCCCGGAGGTTCTGGAGGAGGCTCCAGTTCCGCTATTGCCGGCCATCTCGCTCCTCTTGCCATAGGCAGCGACACGGGAGGCTCAATCAGGTTCCCAGCGGCAATGACTGGCTCCGTTGGCGCAAAGCCGACCTACGGCGCAGTGTCTCGTTATGGCCTGATCGCCCTCGCTAGTTCTTTAGACCAAATAGGCCCAGTGACTAATAGCGTTATGGATGCGGCCATGTTGCAGGATGTAATCGGGGGGTATGACCCACGTGATTCGACATCTTTGCCAAATAGCTTGGGCTCTATGGTTCAGTCTGTGAAAGAAGCGGATGTCAAAGGCCTGAGAGTCGGAGTTATAAAGCAACTATCTTCGGACGGCTTCCAGCCCGGGGTAAAGGCTTGTTTCGATGACACAATTGAAAAACTTGCTGCTGCAGGCGCTGAAATTATTGAGGTTGATTGCCCAAGCTTCGAATACGCAGTCGCCGCCTATTACTTGATCTTGCCCGCAGAGGCTTCCTCAAATCTGGCGAAATTTGATTCGGTCAGATTTGGACTCAGAGTGACTCCAGACGGAAACCCCACCATAGAAAATGTCATGGCTGCCACGCGTGAACAGGGCTTCGGACCAGAGGTCAAAAGAAGAATAATTCTGGGCACTTACGCGCTTTCGTCTGGTCACTACGACGCTTACTACGGCTCGGCCCAAAAAGTCAGAACACTAATCCAGCAAGATCTAGCTATGGCATTTACCCAGGCTGATGTGTTGCTGACCCCCACTGCACCCACCACGGCATTCAAGATTGGCGAGAAGGTCGATGACCCACTCGCGATGTATCTAAACGATGTCGCGACGATCCCCGCGAATTTGGCGGGAATCCCGGGAATCTCAGTGCCAAACGGGCTCGCTTCAGAGGATGGACTGCCTTCCGGCTTGCAGATTCTTGCCCCGGCGATGCAGGATGCCCAGATGTATCGAGTCGCAAGCATCGTAGAGAAGCTTTATATGGATCAATGGGGCGCCTCGCTAATTGCGCGAGTGCCTGATTTGGAGGCGCTGTAATGGCTAAAGAACAACTAATGTCCTACGAAGATGCCATTGAGCGTTTTGAGGTGGTGATCGGGCTCGAGGTCCACGTTGAGCTAAACACCGTCAGCAAAATGTTCTGCGGTTGTGCAAATAACTTTGGCTCGGAGCCAAACACCAACGTTTGCCCAACTTGCCTGGGACTGCCTGGCTCCTTGCCAGCGGTTAACCGCAAGGCCGTGGAGTCCTCAATTGCTATCGGACTCGCGCTGGATTGCCAGATCGCGTCCAATGGTCGCTTTGCTAGAAAAAACTATTTCTATCCCGACCTAGCCAAGAACTTCCAAACCTCGCAGTTCGATGAGCCAATTGCCTTCGAGGGTGAGATTTCAATCGAGCTTGAAACCGGCGAAGTCTTTATGGTCCCGATTGAGCGGGCCCACATGGAGGAGGATGCCGGAAAGCTGACTCACGTCGGTGGAGCAACCGGCCGAATTCAAGGGGCGGAGTACTCTCTGGTGGACTATAACCGCGCCGGTGTCCCACTCGTGGAAATTGTGACCAAACCCATCTACGGAGCGCTTGACAAGGCTCCAGAGCTGGCTGCAACCTATGTCCGGGCAATCCGCGACATTGTAAAGAGCATGAACGTGTCGGATGCAAAGATGGAGCGCGGAAACGTGCGTTGCGATGCGAACGTCTCACTCAGAGAAAAGGGTGCGGAGAAGCTTGGGACCAGAACCGAAACCAAGAACGTTAACTCCTTGAAGAGCATCGAAAACACGGTTCGTTACGAAATTCGACGCCAGGCTTTCATCCTCGCCGCCGGCGGAAAAATCATTCAGGAAACCAGGCATTGGCACGAAGACCGCGGCCACACATCTGCCGGTAGGCCAAAGTCCGACGCCGATGACTATCGCTACTTTCCAGAGCCAGACTTGGTGCCGGTTCAGCCGAGCAAAGAGTGGATCGAAGAAATTCGCCAGACGCTATCCGAAAAGCCTGCGCTTAGGCGCAAGCGTCTTCAGACCGCTTGGGGATTCGCGGATCTTGAATTTAGAGATGTTTTGAATTCTGATTTGCTCGACGAGATTGAGGCAACTGTTTCTGCGGGCGCCAGCCCACAGTCAGCCAGAAAGTGGTGGACAGGGGAGCTTGCGAGATTGGCAAACGCCCAACAGGTAGCTGTGCAGGACCTTCCAATCACTCCAGAGCAAGTGGCTGCTATTCAGAGGCTAATTGATTCCGGTGAGCTAACTGATCGCATCGCAAGGGACGTAGTTGCGGGTGTATTGGCAGGCGAGGGCGAGCCGGCCGAAGTTATCGAAAGCCGTGGCTTGAAGATTGTTACCGACGAGGGCGCGCTCATTGCCGCAATTGACAAGGCACTGGCGAGTCAACCGGATGTCATGGAGAAGATTCGGGACGGCAAACTCCAGGCTGCTGGGGCCGTAATCGGAGCTGTAATGCAAGAAATGCGCGGTCAAGCCGACGCAGCCAGAGTACGAGAGCTCATTTTAGAAAGAGCCAAGTAACTACTGGGGTGAGTAACGGGACTTGAACCCGCGACCCCCTGGACCACAACCAGGTGCTCTACCAGCTGAGCTATACCCACCATGTCTGGACTAGCCAGAACGCTTTAGAGTGTATCAGCCTCTAAGGCTAAAACTGCCTCCTTTAGATCCTTCACCGAAGGACCCGGTGCCGGAACTAGAAATACTTGGCGGTAGTAGCGGAGCTCCATGATCGATTCTTGAATGTCAGAAAGCGCTCGGTGACTGACGTCTTTTTTGGGCAGCTGGAAGTAAATCTTTGGATACCAACGTCTTGCCATTTCCTTAAAGGAACTAACGTCAATGTTTCTGTAGTGCAAAAACGAGTCAAATTCCGGAGTTTGACGGTTTAGAAACATTCGATCGGTACCGATTGAATTCCCGGCCAGAGGCGCCGTTCCCTTGTCAGTGACCCATTGCTTTACATAATTAAGCACCTGCTGCTCGGCCTTCTTGATCGAAATACCCTTTGGAATCTCAGTTATCAAGCCGGAAACGGTGTGCATGTTGGTCACAAACTCGCCCATGTTTTTCATCGCTTTGCGTGAGGGCTTCACAACCACCTGAAAACCTTCGTGAACCGGCTTCAGGTCTTCGTCAGTTACGATCACTGCAATTTCGCAGATTTCATCAACGCCGACCTCGAGTCCAGTCATTTCGCAGTCGACCCAAACTATAAAAGAAGACATAGGCGATTAGTCGTTCGAGTGACGAGGGTTTTTGGCGGCTTTAATCTGGTCCTTGCGGTCTTTCTTATCCTTTTTCTTGGCTGCTTTGACTTCTTTCTTCGTCAAGGGCGCTGCGGCGACTTCATCCTGACTTGCCGGCAATTCAGCGGCCGATCCAGTCAAGGCTGGAGCGGGCTCCACGGGGACCGTGGGTTCGTCCCAAGTCATGCTGGACTCATCATCCAGTTCGACTTCGTTGGGCTCCTCTGTCCAAGCAAGTTCTGGCGCGGAAGATGCCGGTGCTGGCTGGAAGGTCTGCTCAGGCAATTGTTCTTCCGGAGCTTGTTTGACTGCCAACTCTTCATCAGGAGCTTCTACCTCAGTGGCTTCTTGAACAGCTTCGGGATTCGGCAGGGTATCGGTCAGCACAGCGGCTGATGTCATAGGAGTTGCGTCTGAAGCGGAAATCACGTTCTGACCCGAGGCGGTTTTCTTGGCTAGACGAGCTTCTTTTTTGACTAGTCGTCGGTCGACTCTGATTACTTTTCGTTCCTTTCGGCCCTCCACTAGCCAGTACAGGACAGGAACAAGGATCAGCGTCAAAAGGGTAGATGAAACAAGTCCACCAATTACTACTATCGCAAGTGGCTTAGAAATAAACCCTGAGTTCCCTGTCACACCAAGGGCTAAGGGGGTAAGGGCGAAGATAGTTGCAAAGGCGGTCATGAGGATCGGTCTCAGCCTTTGCCTTGCTCCAGCAATCAGAGAATCCTCTACGCTTCTGCCTTTCTTTCGATACTGATTCACCAGGTCTAGCAACACAATCGCGTTGGTGACCACCAGCCCAACCAGGAGGAGCATTCCTATTAGTGCAGGAACCCCAAGAGCGGTGTCTGTGATCAGTAGTAGCCCTAGAGCTCCAATCGCGGCAAACGGAATTGATACCAGCAGCAGGAGCGGCTGAATCAGGCTTCCAAACGTTGCAACCATAACAATGTAGACAATGGCAACCGCCGCGAGCAAGGCTGTGCCCAGCTGGCTGAAGCTCTCGGCTTGGTCGGCCGCTGCTCCACCAACGGTTGCTTCAGCACCGGCTGGAAGCTCAATTAGAGCTAAGGCCGCAGTGATGTCGGCTGAGATAGCACCTAGGTCTTCTCCAATAGGGGCCAGCGAAACTGTGGCGGAGCGGTTACCTCGCTCCGAGGTTATCGAGGTTGGCTTTAGGACTTCGGTGATTGTCGCGATACTGTCCAGGCGCACCGGCCCCTGAAAGGTTGGTATTGACAAGGCATTAATCTCGCTAATTGACTCAGGAGCTTGGGTGCCGGAGATGTAAACATCGGTGTCTTTACCTTCGATGCTCAGGGTGCCAAGCGACGAAGGGCGGAGTTGAGAGGCCACTATGCCGGTAACCGTGGTTTCAGTCAAAAGGTAACTTGCGGCCTTCTGTCTGTTTACGATGACCTCGAGAACTCTCTGATCCGCGTCCAGGGTCGTTGTGATTGAGCTTACGTTCTGAACATCGGCTAATCCTGCAACAAGATTATTGACCGAGTCCTGGAGAAGCGCGGGATCGCTCGCTAGTACCTGAATATCGATGGTCTCGCTCGAGCCGAAACCTCCACCAGTCGAGACTGTGATTTCGCTTCCCATGGGTGTTTCAAGTTGACGCACCTGTGTTTGAAGGATTTCCACGTCCGCGTCATCTGCGGCGGTTACTGTCAGGCGCACGCCGGAGGCTGCCCTGCCAAAGGCAACTCTGCCATCGGCTCCAGATGATCCGATAGTGCTTTGCACCACCTCGACGCCGTCAAGGGCCATGATCTGGCCTTCCAGGACAGCCGAGGCTCTGTCTTGTTCTTCGAGGGTCACGTTGCTTGGCATGCTCAGCTGGGCGTCAAACTGGTTTGAGCCGCCGCCGTCAATGAAATTAGTTTTCAAAAGTGGAACAAGTGAGAGCGTGTAGCCCAAAATCAAGACTGCAGCGGTCAGAGTGACCCACGGGTGATTCTTGGTGCCTTTGAGGATCGGAATATAACCGCGCTGAAGAAGGCTGCGCTTTTCGCGTTGTTCCTCAATCTCGCGCTGGTTCTCTTCGAAGGCAACTGGGTCAGCAGCTTGAGCTGCCAAAAGACGCTTTGGCATGCGCAGGAACCAGTACGCCAGCACCGGAACGATGGTGAGCGATACAAGGAGTGAGGCCAGCAACGCTATTGCGACAGTGAATGCGAAGGGGCGGAATAGCTCACCAACTAATCCGGAAACTAGAGCGATTGGAAGGAAGACTGCAACGGTGGCAAGGGTCGAAGATGTTATCGCCAGGGCGACTTCCTTGACTCCGGAGAGCACTGCTTTCACGCGCTCCTCTCCATAGCTCAGGTGTCGGTTTATGTTCTCAATAACCACAATCGAGTCATCCACTACGCGGCCAATTGCGATTGTCAGAGCACCTAGGGTCAAAAGGTTTAGGGAGTAATCCGCAAACTCCAAAGCGATAAACGTTATAAGCAACGATGTCGGAATCGAAATAGCAGTAATGATCGTGGATTTAAAGCTCAGCAGGAAAATCAGAATCACGATGATTGCAAACCCGAGACCCAGTAGTCCCTCGACTGTTAAGTCCTTGATGCTTTCTTCAATAAATGGCGCCTGGTCAAAAATAGTGACTACTGTCACATCTGCAGCCAAAGCGGCCTTCAGCTCAGGAATTAAGTCTTGGACGCCTCGCGAAACGTCAACCGAGTTGCCGTCCGGAGTCTTCGTTATCGAAATAGCCAGGGTTTCATTGCCATTCGTTCGTGCAATTGAGGTGATTGGAGCATCCTCATAGGTGACTGTTGCTACATCGCCAATTGTTACAACGCTAAGTGCATTTGCATTGGGTGTTGCCGAGATTAGAGGTAGTGACTCCATCAATGAAACTGTGTCAACAGCATTTCCCATCTGAATGGAAATACTGCCATCTGCGTCAGTCAGAGAACCAACCGGCAGAACCAGTCCGTTAGCACGCAGCGCTGCGGAGATGTCCCTCTGACTGAGACCATTTTGGGCAAGAGCCACTTGGTTGAGCTCTAAATTGAGTCTTTTTTGCTTTCCTCCGGAGACGGCAATTTCCCTAATGCCACTTACTTGTTGGAAAACTGACGGTGCAATCTTGTCGAGCTCCGCGCTGAGGCTCTCGTTGTCGCCATTATTGGCCGAAATCGCAAGGACGATGATTGGCACCGAGTCGAAGCTGCCTGAAATAACTTGAGGGCTTACATCTGCAGGAAGCGAAGCCGCTACGGCACTGATGGCATTATTTAGCCTTTCAGTCGCGTCAGAGGTGCTTGTGCCGAACTCAAAGGACACTCGTAAGACCGAAAGCCCGGTTGAGGAAGTGACGCTAGTTGATTCCAAGCCCTCCAGACCAATAACAGCGTTTTCGATAATCACGGAAACTTGACTGTCAACAACCTCGGGTGATGCTCCAGCATATGAAGTCACAATTGCGGCCGACGGAATCTCTATCGATGGAATTAGTTCCTGTTTCAGGTTGCCAACGGATAGCAGGCCGAACACACCGATAATGAGGGTTATTAATGCGACAACAGCGCGATTTGCTAGCGAAAGTCTGGAAATATTGGACAACTAATTACCTCTTTGTTTGTTGGCTTTACTGACAACTCAACAGTTTAGGAGATTAGTCCCTTAAATTACGAGCTGTGACTGTTGAAGCCCTTGTCAATCAGATGCTTAGCGCGGCAACAAACTGAACCGGGGTTCCGAACCTGTGACCAGTCACGGTTACAGACTGCTCCTTGAAATATGGCAACAGTTCAATTCGTCCAGATTCGGTTAGCTCATGATTGTAAACAGCCACGTCGCAGTTGGAAAGAGCGCTGTCGGCATCGACTTCTGGTGCATCACCGACTAGCCGAACTCGCCTCGGGCTCTTAGCTAGCCTCTTCTCAAAGCCGTCCTGGTCTTCTATGGACACGCGCAAACCTGAGCTTTTCAGCAAAGAAATTACGTTCTTATCCAATTCAAAAGAACTGATGTCGAGGTTTCCTAGCACCAGAGCAACGGAGAGAGCCCTCATGGTCTCCTGAATGGTCGCAGTCTTTTCAATGCGAAGTACGCAATCGCTTCTTCGATAGCGAAGAACATTCCGCTCGCTGTCCAGGTTAGAAGGGTCGGTAGCGTTATTGAAAGTTTCTGTTAGAGCCACCTGGTCAGATTTGGCTCCGCGAATAAGCGATTCCATCTCAAGGTCGGACAAGTCTGTCAGCTGAGCTATGGCAAGCAGCTGGTTCACACTCTTATTCAGGATCTCAGCGCTAGCAGTCGAATGCGAGCTCTTCCAGTTGGTCAGACTAAGGATGTAGTTCGGTCCGCCAGCTTTGGTGCTTGGTCCTACACTCGAGCGCTTCCAGCCTCCGAAGGGCTGACGCTGAACGATAGCGCCGGTGATTCCGCGGTTCACGTAAAGGTTTCCAGCCTGAATTGTGGCGAGCCACTTTTCTATTTCGACTGCATCCAGGGAGTGGATCCCGGTTGTAAGTCCGTAGTCCACTGAGTTCTGTAGAGCGATTGCTGCTTCCAGGTTAGGTGCGATCATGATGGACAAAATTGGACCAAAGTACTCGGTCAGGTGACTGGTCGAATTCGGCACGACATTAACTCTGATTCCTGGAGACCATAGTTTTCCAGTTTCATCCAGCTGCGCGGGCTCAAGTAGCCATTTTTCTCCGCGGCCAAGCGTTGTTAGGCCCTCGAGAAGTTTTCCCGAGGGTGCAGCAATCATGGGCCCCATTTGAGTTCTGGGATCATTGGCATGACCGACGTGCATACTGCTGACTGCGTCATGGAGCTGGCGCAAGAACCGCTTTGACTTGTGGACGGATCCAACCAAGATAACAAGAGAGCTAGCTGAACATTTTTGACCAGCATGGCCAAAAGCGGAGTAGGCAATATCCTTAGCGGCTAGATCATAGTCAGCGCTCTCGGTGACAATAATTGCGTTTTTCCCGCTGGTTTCTGCTAGCAGTCTCAGGTCAGGGCGGAAGCTCTTGAATAGTTGGGCCGTCTCGTAACCGCCGGTCAAGATCACTTGGTCGACATCAGGGTGTGACAGGAGCTGCTTGCCGAGCTCAGACTCACTCAGTTGAATCGGGATAAACACGTCTTGGTCGATAATTTGGGAAATTATGTCGGCAAGAACCGCACCGCATCTGGCCGAGGCACCCGCAGACTTGAAGATAACTGCGGAACCTGCGGCGAGAGCAGCTAGTGCACCACCGGCGGGAATGGCAATTGGAAAGTTCCACGGGGGAGTGACAACGGTGACGCCAAATGGCACCGGGGTTGCACCATCTATTTTGTCTAACTCGAGGGCCCGCTGCGCGTAGTAGTGAGCGAAGTCAACAGCCTCTGAGATCTCAGTGTCAGCCTGATCTATTGTCTTGCCGGCCTCGGCCATTGCGACTTCTATGAGACGGCCCCTGTTGGCTTCCATCGCGACGCCGATTTCGTGGAGCTTTGCGGCGCGAGTCCGTAAAGACTCTTTACTCCAGCGTGCCCCACCATCAACTGCCCTATCCATAATTCCTTGAAGTTGGGCCTCACTGGATATTGTTTGGTTCGCTACTAGGTCTATACCGATATCGCTGGTGCCGGCGCGGCCAATAATTTCGTAGCCCCAGGCTCGGTTAGCCGCTAAAGACGGGTCAGTGTCCGCGGCGTTTGCAAAGCCTTTCGCTGGCGGAAATGCCACGTCGTTGTGACGGTCTTGTAGTCGGTTTGGGATTGGAATTTCCAAATCCAGCATGGTTAGAGAAACCTTGAAGCGTTCCTCTTCAACCTGGAAAACATCTGGGTCAGCCAACCTAAAAGCGTTGGAAAGAAAGTTCTCCTTTGAAGCGCCCTCCTCCAGTCGTCTAATCAAATAGGCAATGGCAACATCGAATTCCTGCGGGTGAACAACGGGGGTATAAAGAACCAGAGTTCCAACGGTTTTCCGGATCACGTTAGCTTGCGCCTCTGCCATACCCAGGAGCATCTCAAAGTCCATGCCGGTTTGCGCATTTCGCTGCGAAGCTAACAGCCAGGCGAAGGCAAGATCAAATAGGTTGTGTCCCGCGACACCAATCCGAACGTTCGCTACGCGGTCTTCGGTCAGCGCATAGTTCAGGACTCTTTTGTAGTTAGCATCCGCTGCCGCTTTTGATTCAACTGTTGCAAGTGGCCAGCCGTGGGATTCCGCGTCCACCCTTTCCATCGGCAAGTTGGCGCCTTTTACGACCCTAACCTTCACCGGAGCGCCACCAGCTAAAACTCGACGCGCAGCGAACTGCTGAATGTCGATCATTGCTCTGACCGCATCCGGCAAATAGGCCTGTAGGACTATGCCGGCCTGAAGCTTAGTAAATTCTGGTTTTGATAATATCCCTTTGAAGACCGCCACGGTCATGTCGAGGTCGTGGTACTCCTCCATGTCTAGGTTTATAAACTTTTGTTTTTTTGATTCTGAGGCAATTCGGTAAAGCGGGGCGAGACGCTCAATCACATCACTCACGGTTTCATCGAAGGACCAAGGTGAGTGAGGCGAGACGATAGCCGACACCTTCACTGAAACGTAATCGACATCTGGCCTCGAAAGCACGTCCTTCACTTTCTGCAGCCTGCGGTCGGCTTCCTTGCTTCCAAGAACCGCTTCTCCCAATAGGTTGACGTTCAGGGTCGAACCCTGCTTCGATAGGCGGGAGATGCTTCTGCTCAATTTGGTTGGGGTTGCGTCAATCACGAGGTGCTCCACAAAGGAGCGCAAAACCTTGCGTGCAATTGGAATGACAATCCATGGAAAAGGCCTGGCTAGGTTCGCTCCCAGAGACACCATGGCTCTAAGGATCCAGGGTAAAAATTTGGGTGTGATTTTGCGAAGGCGGTAAAGGTTTCTCGCCGCGACCCTAAGGCTCTCGGGCCTGATTACTCCGTCCACAAAACCGACCGCAAAATCCAACCCGTTCGAGTCCTGGAGTAGACCGGAAAGTCGATCGGCCGCTTGCGAATTCTTCTGCTGAGAAGCATTGAGCACCCAATGCTGGACCTGCTCGACTACTGCCGCGGATAGTTCATCTTTTGCCGGGACAATAGGAATTTGAGTAGTGCTAAGCGTCATTGGTTTGCCGTCTCTCATTGGAATCTACACAAGCAGTCTAATTGGCAAATTACGTTGGTGAGTGGCTCACCTCATGACTTCATTCAGACAAGTTCTGGGACCGATTTTCGCCCAGAATAAAACCTTTCTTGACAAGGGCTTGTAGACTACTGACGGCTTCAAAGCCAACTCCGCCTTCGTAGCTCAGTGGATAGAGCAGGAGCCTTCTAATCTCTTGGTCGCAGGTTCGATTCCTGCCGAGGGCACCAAAGATCCCGGTAGACATGGTTGTATAGACCAACAAATCTAAAGGGAGTGGTGCTGTGAGCGTTAGATACCGAAACTTTCAACCAGTTGACACTGATTCGCTGCTGACGCTTTGGGATCAAGCTCGCACCGCCGGTTATGCCCCTGTGTACTCTCTCGCCGAAGTTCTGGCGTCCTGCAACCAAGATCATGCAATTACGGCCTGTGATGGCGATCAAATCATTGGCTTTGCTGTTGGCAGGGTTGCCCACGAGCAGGGCTGGGTAGTGCTCCTCATGGTTTCTGATACTCATCAGGGTCAAGGCATAGGCGGCAGACTCTTGGGTGAGCTCGAAATAGACATGGCTAAATCTGGCATCACCAAACTTTCGATGCTCGTTGCGGATGATGGCAAGAGCGGCGTTCTGGAAAAGGCTGGGTTTGCGGACTTGAAGCACCTTAAATACTTTGAACGCGAAGTGTCTGTGAGCGAGAAAGAGCGCGAGATTCTTACCAATCTCGGTGGCCGAGTTTTGGCACGTGACCTTTGGGGCAAAATTGCGGGCATGAAAAACGAGAAGGAGATGCTTGAGCGGCGTTTGGTTCTTCCGCTGGCGGATTCCAGGTTGGCTGAGACTTTCGGCGTCGAGCCACCAAAGGCAATTGTCTTGTTTGGTCCTCCAGGAACAGGTAAAACTACCTTTGCTAAGGCGGTTGCCTCTCGACTCGATTGGCCTTTTATCGAGGTTTTTCCTTCGCGACTTTCTGGCGACCGGAATGGTTTAGCCGGTGGTCTTCGTGAGGTCTTCAACACCGTAAACGAACTTGAAAACGTAGTGGTCTTCATCGATGAGGTCGAAGAGATTGCTTCCAAGCGCAAGGGTGATCCACCATCGCCAACTCAGGGTGTCACCAACGAATTACTTAAGTTGATTCCAACTTTTCGTGAGAAGCCGGGGCACCTCTTGGTAGTGGCAACCAACTACATTCGAGCATTGGATGATGCCTTCTTGCGACACGGCCGTTTCGACTATGTCATCCCTATTGGTCTGCCCGACGAAGAAGCGCGTCTATCAATTTGGAGTCGATACATCCCGGCTGCGGCGCTACCCAACATCGACCTTGAAGAATTAGTGTCGAGGTCGGCTGGTTTCTCGCCTGCTGACATTGAATATGCTGCTCGAAAGGCATCACAGCGAGCCCTGGAACAGTCGGTTTATGAGTCTCAGGTGGTCACTAAAGAGTCTTCAACCACAGCTACCCATCACTATCTCTGGGCCATCGGAGATACTAGGAGAACCGTCAGCGACGAGGTAATTCTTGAGTTTGAGCAAGACATCGAAAGCCTGGGAAGGCTTTAAGCGCAGCGCTTCGCGAATTGTCTACTGGAGCAGAACCTCTGAGCGCGATAGTCTCGGGAGATGTTCGAGGAAGGCACTTTTTATTTTGCGTGCACTTGACTATCTCGAATCTTGGCGACGACGCGATCCATTTGTTGCGCCTTGCGAATGGGGTCTCGAACCAGGTGCTCTTGACTGCTGATTTTGAGGCTTCCCAGACTCGCTCAATGCTCGCTTTCGCTGGGCATTTCGACCAGTCGACGTACCAGTCTTTTTGGGCTGGGCTGCTGGAGCAGTTGGCTTCACATATTCGGCAACCTCTCCAATGAGAGCTATTACTGTCGGTGATTTTTCAGTAACTGACTGAGGCTTTACGGAGATTTTGGCTTTGCTTAGCAAATCAGATAAATCTTTACGCTGGGTAGGCAGAGATATAGTCACCACATCACCTGCTGCTCCAGCCCTCGCTGTTCTTCCAGAGCGGTGAAGGTAAGCCTTGTGCTCGGCAGGTGGATCAACGTGAATCACGAGGTCTACTCCGTCAACATGGACACCTCTTGCTGCAACGTCTGTAGCCACTAACACCCTGGCCCGACCAGCGCTAAACGCCTCTAGATTTCGATCCCTAGCGGCCTGGGAAAGATTCCCGTGTAGGTCAACGGCCGGTATGCCTGCCTGTGTTAGCGCCTTAGCAAGTTTCTTGGCGTGGTGCTTGGTTCGCATGAACAAGATTCTTCTTCCTGTTCCGGAAGCCAAGGCATAGACCAATCGCTTCTTTGCTTCTGCGTCCGAGGCTTCAAGCACGTGATGGGTCATCTGGGTAACCGGAGAATTGGCGTCGTCAACTGCGTGCATAACCTGGTTCTGCAAGAACTTATCTACGAGCTTTTTTACTCCGTTATCCAAGGTCGCCGAGAACAGTAGGCGCTGGCCACCTCTAGGGGTGGCGGTCAAAATTCTGGTAACTCCGGGCAAGAAACCGAGGTCTGCCATGTGGTCGGCCTCATCCAATACGGTTATCTCAATAGCATCTAACTTCAAAATGCCTTGACGCATTAGGTCCTCTAGTCGGCCGGGGGTAGCGACGATAATCTCGACACCATCCCTGAGTGCTTGAACTTGCCTCTTTTGAGGAACCCCTCCAAAGATTGTCGTAACTCTAAGGTTCATAGCGTTGGCCAATGGCTGGAGCGCATTAGTAATCTGCGTGGCCAGTTCGCGGGTTGGTGCTAGAACTAGACCTCTCGGCTTACGAGATGCGTCTCTACTATTGGCGGAAACAGCGAGTCTGGCCACCATTGGGATGCCAAATGCCAGAGTTTTGCCGGAACCAGTTTTGCCTCTACCTAAAACATCTCTACCGGCCATTGTGTCGGGCAGCGAATCAACTTGAATGGGGAACGGTGTGTCAATGCCCTGAGCAGTCAGCACAGCCGCGATTTCGGCTGGCACGCCAAGGTCAATAAAGGTCTTTGAAGACATAATGTAATTACTTTCACGTGAAGGGTTTTATCACTTTTGATCCCAAGTTTTTTGGGAATACGGCGAAGACATCGATGGATGCATTCGTTCGCCGGAGGAAGAGTTTAGCCACAGTATCGTGGGGGTCGTTCTACGACGCAGAGCGATGAAGTTTCACCGTTCCGCCCTAAGTCTAAGGGGCTTACGTGAAAAGCCATAGGACTAATTACGTAGGCTCGAATCTTCCCGAGGGAACCAGATGCCTTATGAGCCCAAATTTGAAGAAATTCCTAGTGAACGAAACTCAAACTCAGGGCACTAAAGTTTTAGACATGGGAAAAATCTTGGGTCTTACTAGGTACGCGGTGGTAGTCCCCGCTTTAGCTTCGATAATCGGAGCATTGTTGCTAATGGCTCAGGGGTCTATCGCGATGCTAGTGGCCGTGTATAACGCGGCTGGAAACCTGACCCAGCTGAAGTCCTCAATCGTCGAAGTCCTAACAGCCGTTGACGCGATTCTGCTTGGAACAGTTCTCCTGGTAATTGGCTTCGGGCTATACGAGCTGTTCATCGACGCCGACATCGATGTTCCAGATTGGTTGAGGGTGAATGACCTTGATGATCTCAAAACTAAGCTCATCGGCGTTGTCGTTGCGATCATTGCTGTTGTTTTCGTTGGGGTATTTGTGGACGAGAATCGTGCTTCTGACGTGGTCGCCTACGGCCTAGGCGCCGGTGCCTTGGTGGGCGGCCTAGGGATCTTTGCCTTTGCGACGCGTAAAACAGGTCCGGCGAAAAAGGAGAAGCAGCTCTAATGTTTTTGCCCTTGCTGATTGCCTAAGTACTCTTTGCAAAAAAATACCCAGTCCGCTTTGAAAAAGCGGACTGGGTATTTCTAATTATTTCCTTTAGTCAATAAGACCTTTTGATAGCAACCAGTCCCTGGCAATAACAGCTGATGACAGTTGCTCGTCAACGCTTCTGACGTTTAGGGCAACTAGGTCTGCTGCTGTCATGGCCGATGAGACGGCACTGATTAGATCGCGCGCTTCTTGATTCACGGCATCCGAGGCGATTGGCACAAGGTTAGAGGACAGGAAAAGACCCTGCGGGTCTGTCAATGTGACCAGTCCAAGCTGCTGGATTCGTGGGTCAGCGCTGTAGACGTTCGCCATGTCAATTAGTCCTGCTACGAGTGACTCAACGGTGGTGTCTCCAGTGGCCTCAAACTCTACTGTCACGCCGTAGGAGCTCAGGAGGCCTGTTGGTCCGTATGGTCGCTCAGCTAGCTCTGGGGCGCCACCGAGTCGTATTCCAGTTACTCCAGCAAGATCCCCAATCGAAGTAAGGCTGTTTTTCATTGCAAAGTCACTTGTGACGTTGTAAGAGTCTTGGTCGGAAGCTCCCGATAGTGCAAGAGCGGTTAGGCCCGCTGGCAGTGCGGCCTGCAGGGCCTGGTAAACGTCTTCTTCGGCGGTTGCGGTGGCTTCGGGGTCAAAGTACTGCAGTAAGTTTCCGGTGTACTCAGGGAAAATATCGATTTCGCCGGCCAAAAGCGCTGGCACATAAACGTCACGCTGTCCTAGAGCAAATTGCCTGTCAACCGAGTAGCCAGCGTCTTCCAAAACCTGGGCGTATACCTCGGCAACGATTTCGTTTGAGTAGTAAGCCTGGGAGCCGATTACAAGTGGCTCGCTGCTTGATTCGGCGCAGCCTGCAAGCCCCAGCACCGCAACAGCGCTGAGAGCAATGGCACTCTTAATGGATTTTTTTATTGGTTTTGTCATTGGTTTTCCTTCTGGTTACCTATTTATTTTCGATTGCGTGAGACGACGATCTAATTTGCCTTGTGCTTTTGCGAGGAGTCTCTCTCCGGTAATTGACAACAGTACAATGACCACAGCACTTCCCGTTAGCTGAGCGAAATCTCGAAGCGCCAGACCTTGAATGACTCCGAAGCCCAAGCCACCGAGTCCGACTAGCGGTGCAAGGACCACGGTGGAGACCACTTGAAGATACGCGATCTTGAAACCACCAGCTATTGAGGACGCCGAAAGTGGCAAGCCAACATGCCGAATCTGCTGCAACGTCGTCATTCCCTGGGCTCGAGCGCCTTCTCGGATGACTATGGGTATTGACTTGATACCGGCATAAGCTCCTGCTAAAACAGGTGGAATAGCTATACCAACCAGGGCCAATACTACGGCGAACTGCCTAAATTCAACGCCCATAAACATCACCAGCGCGAACATCAGGCCCATTGTTGGGATAGCCCTAGATGCCGACGAAATTGCTATAACCAGCGTTTCGCCGCGTCCCGATTGGCCGATCGCCACTCCTATCGGAATTGCCAGCAATCCAGCAATCGCCAGAGAGACAAGGGTAAGTGTCAAATGCTCTACGAATAAGTTGGCAAGACCGTATCGGCCTGTCCAGTTCTCAGCGTCCGTGAGCCAGTCGAAGAGCTCGCCGATGCTAAACACGCTGGGCCGATCTTCTAGTCCACGGAGTAAGGACCTTACCTAGCGCCCAGAGTCCAAGGTCCAGCGCAATGCCGATTATAAATATCGCGAAGAGTCCAGTAAGTATCTCCTCGGGTATTTTTCGTTGAAAGCCATCCAAGAATAGGTAGCCCAAGTTTCTAACTCCGACTATGGCACCGATTGATGCCATTGAAACTGTGCTTGCCGCCGCTACCCTCAGTCCCGCGATGAGGCCCGGGATTGCAAGGGGTAACTCCACGTGAACAAAAAGTTGAAGCGGACTCAATCCTTGAGCTCTGGCGATAAAGACTGTTGGCTTGGACACCTGACTGAAAGCATCTCGGATGGAGAAGAACATCGCTGCTGCGACATAAATGCTCAGGGCGATTACGACGTTGGTGGGACCTAGGTAGCTGGTGCCAATGACTGCTGGCAACGCCACGAAGACTGCAAGAGACGGAATTGCGTAGATCGCACTAAAAGTGGTGCCGATTGTCCCTGCGAGCTTTAGTGGAGTGAGCCTGACTAGGGCAAAGGCTAAGACCGAACCCAAGACCAGTGGTACAAGAGAAATCAACAGATGGGTCACCGATAGTTCAAGTACAAAGTCAAAGTTTTTAGCGGCCCACTCCATAAGTGCTCCCGCTACAGTCCAAGTAGCTTTTGCACGAACTTGTTGGCTGGCTTCTCAATTAAATCCTTTGGAGCACCGGCCTGTTCAATCTTCGCGCCCTTGCTTAGCACCACCAGCTGATCGGCCAATTTGATCGCTTCGTATCGGTCGTGAGTGACCAAAATAATGGTGAGCGAAAGCTGGCGTTGGATACGAATTAGCTCGTCTTGCAGTTCCTCTCGGACAATTGGATCCACCGAGCCAAAGGGCTCGTCCATAAGAAGAATATTCGGCTTGATCGCGAGCGCTCTTGCCACTCCAACTCGCTGCTGCTGTCCACCGGACAGCTGTCCGGGAAAGCGATTGTGAAAACTATCATCAATGCCGACTAGTTCTAATAATTCAAGGGCGTTGTTTAGCGCTTCATCTTTGGTTTGGCCGGCTATGTTGGCTATCAGGGTCACGTTGTCTAAAACGCTCTTGTGGGGGAGTAGTCCAACCTCCTGCATGACATAGCCAATTGATCTTCGGAGAACCACAGAATCCAGGTCCGCTATGTCGTTACCGTCAATCAGTACAGATCCTGCAGTCGGCTGCACAAGCTTATTCACGGCGCGAAGAAGAGTTGTTTTTCCGGAACCCGAAAGTCCCATGAGCACAGTGATTTTGCCGCTCGGGGCAATTAACGAAAAGTCACAGACCGCGGAATCTTCGCCGTAGGTCTTTGTGACATCTATAAATTCAATCAATAGTCGAATTCCGGCTAGTGGCTAGCTGTTAGTGACCTTTACCATTCGGTAGAAGGCCACGTGACCGGCGATCGAAGCTGCGCCGTCCTTTGGGGTTTTATAGGTCCAAGCCGAGTCTTTGCTGGTTTCACCATCAACATTTAGGTTGAAATAGCTGGCGGTTCCCTTCCATGGGCAGCTCGTCTGCATTTGGGAATCCGTGAGGTAATCCGTTGTGACCGAGTCGAGTGGGAAGTACTGGTTTCCTTCGATTTCCACCGTCTTATCGGACTTGGCAATTACTTTGCCGTTCCATGTTGCTGTGTACATGTGAGGCCTCTCTTGTCAGTGGGAACAACATTGTGCCTCGGCTTATAGTTCCCAAAATGCTAGCTCTAGTTTAGGTTGTGGGCGAAATGCGAAACATGCTTATAGTTTGGCTCATGTCGCTTGGTGAGACAGCTTATACGCATTAGAAGTCTTCGGAGCAGATCAACGGCGGAAGATTTTCACCAATTAGCCCTTAGCTCTAGGGCAGCAAACTGAACACTTTGCCGTTATCGGTGGAGACGTGCGCCCCTAGCTCATCTAGGACAATAATGCTGCCCCCGTTAGCCGCTACATCTTTTATACCGGTGAATGATTCCGAAAGTTCAAGGAAAGGCATGCCCAGGCTAGGGCTCCTATAAATTGTTGAATCGGTAGCGAGGATGATGCCGTTATCAGACCAGTCCACTCTTGTTATGCCGGAAGGCGCAGTGATTTCGGTGAGAGAAAGCCCTGAGTCCTCGGTTAGGTAGAGAAGGCCCTCCGAGGTCAACAAGAACTGCAAACCGTTATTCGGATTTAGGCTCAAACTTGTCAGGCTTGGAGTCGCAATGTTGGACCAAGTAACGGCCCCATCTTGGGATCCGACAACTACACCGTAGTTAGCTGCTATACCAACAATTGCGTCTCCCGACACTTCAAGCAGGTGGAAGTCGACCTCGCCAGTAAAAGTTTTTGATGTCCAGGTGTTTCCGTTGTCACGGGATTCTATGATCCCGAGCGGGTTAGGAAAATTTTGTCCGGGTCCCGGGTGACCACTGGCGTAGAAAATGCCCTTATCAATCGTCAAACCCATGGCATCGAATTCCTCGCCGACCAGGTTCCATCCCTCATCGGACCATTTATAAATACCGTGATGGCTGGCAAGATAAAAGCTTCCCCCATCGGCTGCGACACTGTGGACATGCTCCATTTGGGCAATTGGCTTCGGCCCAGGTGCGGCAGAGCAACCGGCCGCAACCAGCAGGATCGCTCCGGCAATTCCTAGCGTCCTAAGCATCGGCCAACTTCTCGAGTAGTTTTTCATCTCAATAAAGTTAGCCGCTAGATCTAAAAATCATCTGCTAAATCTCTGCCAATTAGTATTCCGTGAGCGCTTGTTCACTTCGCACTCTGTCTCGCGGGCAGTAGTTAACTAATCTATTTTTCAAGCGGATGGGTTAGCACGGCGTCGGGTCCATAGCCGTGAATCTTTTTAGGTAGGCATCAGTGCCTTTTATTTGTGGTCCTTTGGCTATTCTAGAAAAAGTTCTATTTTATAAACGTCATCGACTCAAAGGGGACTGATTGAAGCAAGGGATATCCATTGCAGTAGTTGGAAGTGTCAACGCTGACTACTCGGTCTTTATGAAGAAGCTACCCTTGCCCGGGGAAACGGTACTGGCATTTGACTCTGGACGCTTTGCCGGAGGAAAGGGTCTGAATCAGGCTGTTGCAATCCATCGGGCCGGTGGGGACGTAACATTCCAGTTTGCAGTCGGGGACGATGATGACGGTGAGTTTTTGACGAACTTTCTTTCGGAACAAAAAGTGGTCTTCTCGAGAATCCTCGATTCTGGCACTGCAACCAGTAAAGCTTTCATACTCGTTGACCAAGACGGCGAGAATCAGATTGCAGTTGTTCCAGGAGCCAATTACAGCCCCAAATTAAGAGAGCAAAGTTTTCAAGAGGGACCGGGGCTTCTTGTTCTGCAGTTGGAGATAGGCAATGAAAATAATCTAGTAGTCGCCGCGCTTGCTAAGAAGGCCGGCTGGAAAGTGGTGCTAACTCCCGCACCATCATCGGAGTTTGATCCCAAGCTTCTTGAATTCGTCGACATCATCACGCTCAATGAAACCGAAGTTACGCAACTCGTAGGCGCTACTGACTTTGAAAGCGCCGGTGCTGAGCTTTCTAAGCTTGTGGGGCTGGTGTTTGTCACCCGGGGGGCTCAGGGGGTATCGGTATTTGCTGATGGACAGTTCCTGGGTAATGTTGACGCCATGGCAGTCGTCGCAATCGACGCTACCGGTGCGGGCGATACTTTTTGCGGCTATGCGGTGGCGGGACTAGCCCAAGGCCTAACGCCGTTGGAGGCCGCAGAACTCGGCACCGTTGCCGCCGGGATTTCCGTTCAATCCAGGGGAGCGTCCAATTCGATTCCGTCAAGGCATGAGGTCGACTCGCTAATGCTCAAAAGGCAAAAAGGTTAGCTTGTTACAGGAGCGCGTCTAGCAGCATGTAAAGCCCCAAGAACGTCAGGGCTAGGCCACCGATTCCACGGAAATTTGCTAGGCGCTGGTCTGAACCGCCGAGCCAGTGCCGGGCTTTACCGGCTGCAATCGCATACACTGCGTCACTCGTCACTCCAATGATTAGAAATAGCGCACCGAGAACAAGCATTTGTGCGCTGGGGTTGCCGCCCGAGGGATCTACGAAACTTGGCAACGCTGCTATGAAGAAAACCAAGGTTTTAGCATTCGTGATGCCAACAACAACTGATTCACTTAGGACTTTTTTGCCTGAAGGTGAAACCGAGGCATTACCCGCATCAACCTTTTTGCGTTGCCAGATCGCTTTCAGCCCCAAGAAGCCGATCATTAGTGCTCCGACTACCTTGATAACAAAAAATAGTTCCGGGGATTGCTGGATAAGAGCACCGAGGCCTAGAGCCACGATAAGAATTTGTAATCCAACACCGAGGGCGTTTCCAAAAACACTTATCAGCGCGGCTCTTGTTCCAAGCACCAAGGCCCGACCGATTGCAAACAAAACGCTTGGCCCCGGCACCAGAATTATTACTATCGAAAGCAGCAGAAAGCCGATTATGTTTTGGGATGTTGGCACCTCTAGATTTTACTGCAGTAAAGCTAAGTTTTCTTGCGCCTCAATAGTCGATAGGCGTTGGTGGAAATGAGTGCCCAAAAAACCAACACCGGTTGAAAGAACAACCTCATGAATCGAGCTTGGTCTGTGTCAAGGCCGAAGGCGCTGACTCCGTTTATCCATTGCGAAAGATTACCCGGGAAAATAGCGATGAAAAACAAGGCGGCCGCCAACCCAATCAACTTTCGTGGCAGCTGTTTCCAGAGTATTAGGAGACCAATGCCCAGGGAAATTTCCACAATTCCCGATGCGATCACTACGAAGTCAGCATCCAACGGAAGCCAAGTCGGAACTTGAGCCCGGAATTCGGCTCTTGCGGTTGTCAGGTGGGAAATCCCAGCGGATAACAAACCAAACCCGAGGCCAATCTGAAGCAAAACTTTTATGTACTTCATTTGGAGGCTGCTAGCGCTATTTCGACCATGTTTGCGAATCCAGACTCTCGCTCTTCTGAGGAGGTGTGGCCACTCCCATCCATCATGTCTGACACGGTCACAATGCTAAGAGCCTTGCGGCCAAACCTGGCTGCAAGAGTGTAAAGCTGGTTGGTTTCCATCTCTAAGGCCAGAACCCCAAGCTTCTTCCACTGCTCTAACGAGTCCGTAGTGTCATAGAAAAGGTCACCCGAAGCTATGCCGCCAACATGGAAGCTGATTTTGAGCTCTCTGGCCTTTGCCACTGCCTTTTCAAGAAGTTCGTAATCTGCACTTGGCGCAAAGTCCAAGCCGTTGGTAGCGCGACGATTTATTTGAGAGTCAGTAGACGAGGTCATTGCAATTACTACATCACGTAATTTGGTTGGAGCCAATCCACCCGAGGTGCCAACTCGGATTGCTTTTTGTACTCCGAAATCTTCGAATAGCTCATGAGCGTAGATTCCGATAGAAGGGGCGCCCATGCCAGTGCCCTGAACTGATACCCGCTGTCCGTTATAGGTTCCAGTGAATCCAAACATGTTTCTCACGGAGTTGTACTGAACAGGGTTTTCGAAAAAAGTCTCGGCTATCCACTTTGCGCGGAGTGGATCTCCGGGCAATAAAACCGTTTCCGCAATTTCTCCAGGCTCGGCCCCAATGTGGACGCTCATTAGGTCAGGTCGCTCGTATTGTTCGAAAGCTGTCCTTGAGCTTTATAAAGATCAAGCTTCGCTCTGGTGTCTTCGATGTCCAGGTTTCGCATGGTCAACTGGCCAATTCGATCTGTTGGGCCGAAGGCCTCTTCTTTATTACGCTCCATCGACAGCTTTTCTGGGTGATAGCTAAAGCCCGTACCTTCGGTGTTCATAATTGTGTAGTCATCGCCTCTGCGAAGTTTTAGCGTCACCGAACCAGTGACTGCACTGGCAACCCAGTTCATGAGAGATTCCTTCAGCATTAAGGTCTGCGGGTCTAGCCAGCGACCTTCATAAAGCAGCCGTCCCATTCTCCGGCCTTCTTGATGGTAGCTAGCGACGGTGTCCTCGTTGTGAATTGCGCTGAGAAGTCTTTCGTAGCAAATGTGTATAAGCGCCATTCCAGGAGCCTCATAAATGCCGCGAGATTTAGCCTCGATTATTCGATTCTCAATCTGATCGCTCATGCCGAGTCCGTGTCGACCACCAATTTCGTTGGCCTTAAAAATAATCTCAGCGGCGCTAGAGAGCGCCTCACCGTTTATCTTGACGGGGCGACCTTGCAAGAATTCAACGGTAACTTCTTCTGTTTCAATCTGTACTGAGTCATCCCAGTGCTTTACTCCCATGATCGGCTCGACTATTTCCAATGGTGTGTTCAAAAACTCCAGGCTCTTGGCCTCGTGAGTAGCCCCGAGCATGTTGGCGTCTGTTGAGTATGCCTTTTCAACAGAGGAGCGGTAGGGAAGGTCTCGCTCAAGAAGCCACTCGCTCATTTCTTCACGGCCCCCAAGTTCCGCTACAAAGCCTGCGTCCAGCCAGGGCTTGTAAATTCTTAAGCTTGGATTGGCCAGTAGGCCGTAGCGATAAAACCGCTCTATGTCATTGCCTTTGTAGGTCGAGCCATCGCCCCAGATTTCAACTCCGTCTTCTTTCATGGCGCGAACCAGAAGGGTTCCGGTAACAACTCGGCCTAACGGAGTGGTGTTGAAATAAACTTTGCCTCCGGTTCGAATGTGGAATGCACCACAAGCAAGAGCGATGAGCCCTTCTTCGGCTAGTGCTTCCCGGGCATCGACGATTACGCCTGCCTCAGCACCATATTCTTTTGCTCGATCTGGAATCGAATCAATGTCATCCTCGTCATACTGACCAAGATTCGCCGTGTAGGCATAGGGAATGGCGCCTTTTTCACGCATCCATGCAACAGCGACCGAGGTATCGAGACCTCCGGAGAATGCGATACCGACCTTTTCCCCTATGGGGAGTGATGCTAGAACTTTAGACACGTTGCCAAGCGTAACCAAAAAGCGGGCGCTATGCCTGCGCCATTGCTTTTTGGAGGGTCGAAAGCCCGAGCCCGCCAAGATTCAGTGCAGTTTTGTGAAATAGCTTGATGTCAAAGTCATCACCTTTTTTCATTGCGTAGTCATCCCGCACTTGCTCCCAGATGCGCTGCCCGATTTTGTAGCTTGGTGCTTGCCCCGGCCACCCGAAATACCTTGTGACTTCAAACTTTACAAATTCTTTACTCATGTTTACGTTCTTACCCATGAATTCAAGTGCGTAGTCAAAATCCCAAGTTCCGCTGCCGTCGAGCCTCGGTTTGCCTAAGTGAACCCCGATATCCAGAACAACACGAGCAGCACGCATTCGCTGACCGTCGAGCATCCCGAGTCGGTCGGCTGGGTTATCTAGGTAACCAAGCTCGTCCATTAGTCGCTCGGCATATAGCGCCCAGCCTTCTCCGTGGCCAGAGGTCCAGGAAGCTAGACGTCGCCAAGCATTAAGGGTTTCTTTCACGTAGGTTGCCTGTGCCACTTGAAGATGATGACCAGGAACGCCCTCGTGGTAAACGGTGGTGGTTTCACGCCATGTGTCGAATTCAGTAACACCGACTGGCACTGACCACCACATCCGCCCGGGTCGTGAAAAGTCATCTGATGGTCCGGTGTAGTAGATACCACCGTGTTTAGTCGGCGCAATCATGCACTCGAGCTTTTTTATCGGCTCAGCGATCTCAAAGTGCGTCCCTGAAAGAGCCACTACGGCAGCGTCCGAGAGTTGCTGCATCCATTCCTGAAGAGCCTTTGTGCCATGAAGCTTGGTGCTGGGGTCATTTTCTAAGTAGGTTATTGCCTCTTCCACGCTCGCCCCGGGGAGGATTTGTTCAGCCACTAGAGCCTGCTCGGCGACTACCCGAGCAAGCTCTTCCTTGCCCCACTCGTAAGCCTCGTCTAGGTCCACTTTGGTTCCTAAGAACCTCATGGACAACAACTCGTAGCGCTCCCTGCCTATAGCATCCTCAACGGTCGCGCCTGGCAAGAGCTCTTGTTCTAAAAACGATTCAAATTTCGCATACCCGTGGGTTGCGGCCTCGGCGGCCTCGGCCAGATCTTTCATAAGCTCTTCTGTGAGCTCACCCTTTTGAGCCTTGGCGTCTTTTGCGAATTCGCGAAAGAAGCCGTCAGTCGCTGTGATCTGTCGAACCTGATCAATGACAGCTTCAACCTGACGCTTGGCTGGAGCGTCACCCGCAATCAGTCCGATTCTCAGTGTTTCAATGTATCCAGACAGGGATACTTCCACTTTTCGCATTCTTGAAGCTAAGTTTTCCCAGTCCTTTATTGTGGCCGTCGGTGAGTTGTCAAAAATGTCTCTTACTCCTTGCGCCGGCGACGCAATGTTGTTGAGGTTTCTGAAGTGGAGGCCAGAATCATAGCTTTGGATTTCCTGAGTCAAGGACGCGGTCATCGCATCTTTTGTTACTTCGTCTATCTGATCTTGTGGCTCAAGCGCTGCCAATTTGGCAAGAACCTCCTTGATGGCCAACTGCTCTTTCGCTAGGGCTTCGGGTGAATGGTCATCCATATCGCCCTCGCCCCCGGGGTAGCCGATGTCGGTCGCAAAGGATGGATAGCGGCTAGCCATATCAATAACTAATTCATTAGCTAACAGGTCGATGGCGGTCTCGGTGCGCTTCATGGCGGCTTCCTTTCAACCCCTCGATTCTAGTTGGCTGAAATGCGGTGTTAGTCATGAAGCGAAAGGGTAAATGCGGCTACTTGGAACTTTCTATCGGGACTTCCAGGCCTGCGGAGCGAATCGCTTGAGAACGTAGGTTTCAAACAGCCCAATCAGGTTGTAGAGCACGATGGAAACCAAAGTAATCACAACAACATAGGCCCAAACCTCGTTGGTCTTCGCCCTACCAACGGCCGATATAATTCCATAACCGATACCCTGGCCGGTGGCTAGCCACTCGACTAATAGCGCCCCCGTGATAGCCCCTGGAACTGAAATCTTTACGGCGGCAAAGAATGATGGCAGTGAACTGGGAAAGGCAACATACCTGAGGGCAGCAAGCTTGTTTGCGCCATACACGGTCGCAACATCGAGGGTTGCCTGAGAAGCTGACCTAAGGCCAAAGACGATGTTTACAAGCGCTGGAAACAGCACCACAATGGCCCCCATCACTGCCACCGTGACTTGCTCCCTGCCGAAAATTAGAATCAGGATCGGTGCCATTGCAATAAGTGGCACTGAGCGCAGCAGCATCGCAATTGGCATCAGCGCTTGCTCGACAGATTTGAATAGGGTGAAAAGCACCGAAATCAACGTTGCAAAAAACAACCCGAAGCCAAAACCAATCCCGGCATCGAACATGGTTTGGGCAAGTGCCGAAAGAACCAGCGTCTGATTCTCGACTGCAGCCTCAACTAGGAACAGCCAGTTGAAGACATCGAGCGGGCCCTTGCCAATGTATGGGCTGACATCGAAGGCCCAGAGCGCAACTACCCAGAGGATCAAAACTACAACCAGCGAAAGGGCAGTGTTTCCTATGGACTGCGAAATAATCTTGGCGGTCTGCTTTGCAGCGTCGCGCTTGACCCGGCTCCGCACAACAATCATCGAGCGATCTTGCGCGTCTTCTATCTTGAAGTTCATCGGTTGGTTACCTTCGCCCAGGGAGTAACGAGCTTTCCAATAATGCTAAAGAGCGCGTAACCGCCACCGGCAATCAACCCGGAAATGAGCGCAACGCCCCAAACTCTGGCGATCTCAAGGCTCTGCTGGGCATTGACCATGGCTGGCCCAAAGCCAACATCTGGACCACCCACATACTCGCCCAGGATTGCACCCAAAAAGGCTGCCGGTGCGGCTATTTTGAAGGCTGCGAAGATAGACGGAAGCGCTGAGAGCAGTTGCACCCTAAGCAATCGCTGGATTGCACCGCCACCATAGGCAGTAACCACATCGAGCATTCGTTTATCAGTGGCCTTTACTCCAGTAAGGGCTCCAATCATGGTCGTGAAAAAGACGCTCAGTGCAGCCAGCACTATTGCTGCGCCTGCCGGTTCCCCGGCCCCGGGTGCACCAACGACGAGTCGCACGATAGGCCCAATGGCCACGATTGGGATGCAGTAAGTAATAACCGCAATCTGAGTTGTGAGGGTTTCAAGCCTTGGTAGCACCAGCGCAATGCCGGCGAAGACAAGTGCCAATGCGTTGCCCCAGGCAAAGCCAATGGCTGCCTCGGTCAAGGTAATTATTCCGTTTCGCCAGTAAAACCCAAAGCCATCTTCAATTAGTTGAAGTACAACTTCGATGGGAGTCGGGATGGCCCCACCGGAACCATCCGGTCTGGTTCCCACGCTTGCAAAAACTGTTTCCGCCAGCAGCCACCAAATGGCAAGGGTAGAAACAATGCCAATTACACCGCCGGTCCAGGCTGGCAAGCGCAGCTTGCTGCGCAAAGTGGTTGCGTTACTCATCGCCAACAGCCGCGCCATTGCCACCAAATAGCAGGTCTGAAGCATGGTCATGGAGTGCATGGAACTCAGGGGTCCGCATCATTTCTGGCGTTCGAGGTCTGGGCAGGTCCACTTCGATAATTTCTTTGATTCGGCCAGGTCGTGGGCTCATTACGGCTACCTGATCGCTCAAAAAGATGGCCTCCGAGATCCCATGGGTAACCATCAAGGTGGTAGCTGGCTTTTCGGTCCAAATTCGCAAGAGCTCCAGGTTCAAACGTTGCCTGGTCATGTCATCTAGGGCCCCGAAGGGTTCATCAAGAAGTAGCACCGAGGGTTGCACCACCAATGCTCTGGCAATCGAGACGCGCTGTTTCATGCCGCCGGAAAGCTGAGCCGGCTTGGCATTTTCAAAGCCCTGCAGGCCCACCAGCTTTATTAAGTCTGAAATTAGGCTTTCGTCCGGGCTCACTCGGGCTAGTTCGAACGGCAGTCTTATGTTTGCAACAACGCTCCGCCATGGCATAAGAGCGGAATCCTGAAATGCGATTCCTAGTCTGTGATCGCGTCTGAGCTCACTCGGGTCCATTCCGTCCACGGTGACGCTTCCAGCGGTGGGAATTTCGAGTCCGGCTAGGATCCTAAGAATTGTTGACTTGCCACAACCCGATGGGCCGAGCAGCGACAAGAAGCTGCCCTTATCCGAGTGCAGGGTGGTGTCTTCAAGCGCGGTAATCGTGCTGTTTCCCAATTTGAATACTTTGGACAGTCCGGAAATAGTGATACCGCTGCCCAAGGTGGATTCACCTTGGGCAGCGGTATTTTCAAAACTCATGAGGGAAGGTTACTCCAAAAGCTCTGGGTGCTCTTTGTAGACCTCAGCTAGCAAGCTAAGGTCGAACAGCTGGTCTGCGGTAATGTTATAGCCAGCCGCAGCAAGCGTTGCAATGTTGCTCGCCTGCATTGCCTCGGAAATAGTGAACAGACCATTAGCAACGGTTTCATCCGTTACAACCAATAGTGAGTTCTGAGCAACAGACTGCTGCTGCTCCTTGCCGATGTCCAGACCTAGGTCCTTGCCATAAACCTCTACTGCCAAACGCGCACCCTCGTTGGGGTCAGCGATTGCATCTTTCCAACCGCGTGCGGTTGCGTAAAGGAAGGCTTTTAGGCCAGCGCGGTTATTGTCGATTGAGTCCTGGGTAACCACAAATGCCTCGGCTACAAACGGCAAGCCGTTGTCAGCAAATAGCAGGTTTGTTACCTCAAAACCAAGGTTCGCGACGGTGATTGACTCGTTGGTCACGTAGGCCAGGAATCCGTCAACTTCACCGTTTACAAGTGGAGCTGGGTCATATTCCACTGGGACCTTTGTTACCTGATCCTGTGAGATGCCGTTGGCTGCCAACAGTGCATCAAATAGAGTCTCGTTGCCACCGGCCTGAACACCAATCTTCTTACCGATTAGATCCTGGGCAGTGGCAATGTTGCCGCCATCCTTCAGGGACAAAATTGTGAAAGGGTTTTTCTGGTAAGTAGCACCGATGATCTTTAGAGGTGCGCCCTCTTCCAGGATCACTGGAGTGACCGCAATCGGATCGGATAGACCGACCAGTGCTTCACCTGAAAGAACTACAGCTGTGGTTGCAGTTGGGCCAGCGATTAAATTGACTGAGCTGAAGCCAGCTTCGGAGTAGTAGCCGTTCGAATCGGCGAAGTACTCTCCGGCGAATTCGGCGTTTTTGATCCAGCTGAACTGAACATTCAGTTCACCTAGATCAGATGACTCAGTTTCGGTGCTCGAGCAGCCAGTTAGTGCTAGTGATGCAATCGCTGTGACTGCTGCGAGTGCGAAAAAGCGCTTGCGAATGGTTGTTTTTGTTGCCATTACAGTTTGGCCTCTCGGGTATAGGTAAGCGAGCCGGAAATTTCCGACTACGACGTTGTTTCCCAAATGTTAGCGTGAAATTTAGCGTTTACTGACCGGTTGCTGCTGTGTGATGCAATGGATTCCGCCACCGCGAGCAAATAGCTCACGAGCATCAATCAAAATTACTTCTCTATTTGGGTAGCAGTCTCTCAAAATGGCCTGAGCCTCTTTGTCGTTTTGATCTTCAAAGCTTCCAAGTAAGACAGCGTCATTCAGAACGTAATGATTGACGTAGCTGTAATCAACGAAACCATCATCATCCCTCAGGGTCGTTGGGGCGGGAAGCGATACTGGGTCAAGCTCAGCGTCTACAAGTTGTTTTTTGATGGCTTTGCTCACCGGAAAGTCTGGGTGATTCTGATTCTTTTGGTCATGGAATAGAACTCTTTGATCGGGTGAGTAGCAAGCCACAATATCGATATGGCCCTTGGTGCCGAATTCGTCATAGTCTCTGGTGAGTCCTTGTTTCAGCCAAACGAAGTCAGTCACTCCAATAGTTCTGGAGAGCTCTTCCTCAACTTGCTCCTTGGTCCAGTTTGGATTTCGACCCGGGTCTAGTTGAACCGTCTCGGTAAGCAGCACTTGGCCTTTGCCGTTGACGTGGATACCGCCACCCTCGTTGACCATGTCACTGTCTACTCGCGGAGCCCCCAAAAAGCTCGCTACTTCTTGCGCCATCCTGCTGTCGTTCTTATAACTTGCCCAGCTTTGAGCGCCCCAGCCGTTAAAGACCCAATTGACGCAGGCCAGTTCGCCAGCCTCGTCTTTGACAAAGGTGGGACCACTGTCCCTTACCCAGGCATCATCAATTACTAGGTCAAAAATTTCGACCTGTCTGGAAAGAAACTTCTTCGCGATGGCAAGGTCTTTGGGGTGAACGATTGCGGTCACTTTTTCAAAGTTACTTGCAGTATTGGCGACATTTGCCCAAGTTTTTCGAGCCGCGTATTGTTCATCGGGAGTGTCGCCAAGCGTATAGCCATCGTGTGGAAATGCGATCCAGGTTCGTTCGTGTTTCTCCCATTCGGGAGGCATCATGTATGTCATGGGGTCAGCCCCGGAATACCACCGTGCTCACCTTTGCCTCCAGGGGCTCTCTTGTTGACGAGTGCACCTGACAGGGAGCTATAAGTATCTGGTCGTCGAGTGGCAAAGAAGGGGAACAGTTCTAACCAATCCCTCCGCTGATCTAAGTCGAGGTCAGCGACTAACACCTCATTGCCGAAACGGCCGGCTTGAGCCAGTATGCGTCCGTAGGGATCGACTATGAATGATGAACCGTAAAAATCCAATAAACCCTCGTTGCCCCATCGGTTTGGAACAACAATAAATAAACCGTTGGCAATCGCGTGACCGATAATGACCTGGCGCCAAAGTGGTTCGGTGTCAAACTCCGGATGGTCAGGTTCGGAGCCAATCGCGGTTGGGTAGCAAAGAATGTCCGCTCCTGCCAACGCATAAGCTCTTGCAACTTCGGGGAACCACTCATCCCAGCAAGTCGGTAGCCCAAGCTTTGGTTTTCCGACTAGGTCCATTTCGAAAACCGGGTAAGGATCATTGCCTTGACCCGGAGCGAAATACTTGTCTTCGAAATAGCCCTCGGTAACCGGAATGTGGAGCTTCGGTGTTGATCCCAGAAGCTCCCCATTTGACCCAACGATGATGGCTGTGTTCAGCCCTCTTCCATCAGTCAGACCCGCCTCTTGATAAAGCGACGCGTGAATAACGACGCCGTATTTTTTGGCCTGCTGTGAAACCAGGTTGAATGTCGGGCCTGACTCCAGCTGCTCGGCATTTCTGTTAGGCGCCCCCGTGGGCAATTGGTCGGCCGGATATCTTGAAAGCGTTAGCTCAGGAAGAAAAATTACCTGGGCGCCTGCGTCCACGGCAATCTCGATTGCCTCGAGAAGTGTCGCTGTGTGTGCCGCCGGGTCGACATTGTGGTTTATTTGGACGGCAGCGACCTTGATGATTGAGCGCTCAGGCTCTCGAACACGGCTGAGTGATTTCGGTGACGCAACCTGGGTTAGTTTCACGGCTAATCCATCGTGTCCAGGATTGCGACCAGGTCTTGATACCTGGTTGTTGGGTTGACTATTGCAAACCTCGTGTTTGGCTTCCCTAGGTGACTGGAGGGGACAACGAATGCGAACTGGGATTCAAGTAGTTTTTTTGACCAGTCTTCATAATCGTTGGCATCCCAGCCGACTCTTTCGAACACCACGACTGAGAGCTGCGGGTTGCGCACCAGCTTGAGGTTGGGACGGGTAGAAATCTCAGCGCCAATTTTCTTTGCTAGGTCGACATTCGATTTGATTGCAGACCGGTAAGCAGCTACCCCGTAGGTTGCGAGTGAAAACCAGAGAGGCAAACCTCTAACTCTTCTGGTGAGATTGAACGCAAAATCCGACGGGTTCCAGTCATGATTCTTATTTAGAGTCTCTAAATATTCCCCGTGCTGGGTGTGCGTTTGTCGAGCAAGGTCAGGGTCGCGGTACACAAGAGCGCAAGCGTCAAAGGGTGCAAATAACCACTTGTGCGGGTCGACAATAAATGAGTCAGCTCTTTCTAATCCAAGGTAAAGAGGCTTCAGCTCCTCAACTAAGACTCCTGCCAAGCCGTAGGCCCCATCAACGTGGAACCAAAGATCATTAGCGGCAGCGACATTCGCTAGTTCATCGAGCTTGTCAATAATGCCAAAATTAGTAGTGCCGCTTGTGCCGACCAGAGCAAAAGGAATCAGCCCTTGGTTCTTGGCTTCTTGAATTGCAGATTCGGCGGCGTCGCCGGTTAACGAGCCAGTCTGGCTTGCGTCAGCAGAAATGACCGTTACGCCCATTACTTTTCCAACGGACTTGACTGATGAATGCGCCTCGGAGCTGCAGATTATTGCCCAATTTTGACGGCCGTGCTTGGCTTCTGCGACATCGCGCGCGACGACAAGAGCGGACAGGTTCCCTAGTGTGCCGCCTTGAACAAATACTCCGCCGGCTCCCTTTGGAAGCCCCGCTTCGCGAGCTAGAAATTCGAGGACTTGATTCTCTGCAAAAACAGCCCCAGCACCTTCGGTCCATGAGCCACCGTAGATAGAGCTTGCGGAAACTACCAGATCAAAAAGAGTCGCGGCCTCCGTGGGCGCAGCAGGAATGAACGAGAGGAAATTCGGGTGATCCGTGGAGATGGTTGCTGGGGCTAAAACCTCTTCGAAGATTGATAGGGCTTTCTGTCCACCGATGCCAGCCTCGCTTATTGTGATCCCTGCGTGCGTCTCCAGCTCGCTTCTTGAGCGCGGTCCGTCAAGAGGAACCGGGTCCATAGCCATGCGCTCGGCCGCATACTTATAGATGGCCTCGCGGAGTTCGCTGTCTGCTCCTGCTTGATGCATTGACTCAGTCATTTTGACCCTCCCGATAGGCCCAACTCTAGCTAATTGGGCCCTTGTGAAAATGGTCGAAGACGATGTTGGTTCTGGTGGTTGCCACTGATGCGTTATTACTGAGTTGGTCCAGCACAAACTCTCTGGCTGCGTCTGAATCTGCGACCGCGATGTGCACAATGAAATCCTCTGCACCACCGAGGAAGAACACTTGAATCACCTGTGGGTGCTCACGCATTGCAGTCATGAAACTGGCAAGATTTGCTCTCGCTCCTGCTCGAAGTGACACTGAGATCAGAGCCTGTAGTTCCAATCCAAGAGCCTCTGGGGCTATGTCGGCGGCAAAAGATCTAATCACCTTGCGCTGAACCAGATTGCGAACTCTACCAAGGCAGGTCGAGGCAGCTATGCCAACTTGATTCGCTAGATCAGCATTAGAAATACGGCCATTTTTGCCGAGTATGGAAAGAATCGAGCGGTCGATTTCGTCGACCTCGTCGTTGACGCGAATATTCTGCGGCTTGAGCATTTCAAAAACCTCATTTTTCATTAGATATCGTGCATTTTCCTGTAATAAGTGAAGATTCTTCGTATTTTATCCGCCTAAGCGAATTATTTGCAAGAATTCAGGTCACTTGCTCAAGGAGAATAAATGTTAGTTGGCGTCCCCAAGGAAATTAAGAACAACGAATTTCGAGTCGCGCTCACGCCCGCCGGTGTTCATGAATTAGTGACGCGCGGCCATGAGGTCTTAATCCAGTCAAGTGCGGGTGAGGGCTCGGGCTTTCGGGACGACGATTACGAAAAAGCCGGTGCGACCATTACAGCAACTGCCGAAGAGGTTTGGTCCAAGGCCGAATTGCTTTGCAAGGTCAAAGAGCCGATAGCTATGGAGTATCCGCTGATGCGTAAAGGGCAAGTGCTTTTCACTTATCTGCACTTAGCGGCTTCTAGGGAATGTACAGATGCTCTTATCCAGTCCGGGACCACGGCAATCGCCTACGAGACTGTTCAGCTGGAAAACCGTTCGCTTCCTTTGTTGCAACCGATGAGTGAGGTTGCAGGCAGGCTCTCGGCGCAGATTGGTGCTTACCAGCTGATGAAGACCAACGGCGGTGCCGGGGTTCTCATGGGCGGAGTTCCTGGAACACCGCGTGCGAAGGTCGTAGTAATCGGTGGAGGAGTCGCCGGTACCGAAGCGGCCCTTGTTGCCAATGGCATGGGCGCAGATGTGACTGTTATCGACCTGTCGCTTCCAAGGCTCAGGGAGATTGACGAGCGTTTCAATTCCGAGGTGCAAACCAGAGCTTCGACCTCCTACGAGATTGCCGAGCAACTAAAGGATGCAGATTTGGTGATCGGTTCGGTTCTTATTCCGGGTGAGCGAGCTCCAAAATTAGTGACAGACAAAATGGTGAGTGAGATGAAGTCCGGAGCTGTACTTGTTGACATCGCGATTGATCAGGGCGGTTGCTTCGAGCACTCCAGGCCAACTACCCACGATGAACCGACCTTCCAGGTTCACCAAACTATTTATTACTGCGTTGCAAACATGCCGGGCGCGGTGCCTTCGACTTCGACGCGGGCACTAACCAACGCCACCTTGCCGTATGTGCTGCAGTTGGCAACGAGAGGCTGGAAGGCCGCCCTAAAAAATGATGCCGCTTTAGCTTTAGGCCTAAACGTGCATGAGGGAATGATCACCCACCCTGCCGTCGCACAAGCTTTTCCAGAATTGAACTATGTGGATACTCAAGAATTGATTTAGAGAAATTCTCTTTTCGACTCACTCAAGAGCTAGTCGCAAACGAGAGTAGCTACTTCTTTTTTCGCTTTAGAACGGTGGTTATTAGAACGCCTGCGACAGTCACACCAATCAGCGCATAGAGCGCGATAGTTCTCTGGTTTGCTATTTCTTCGCAGGAGGACCACCCCGCGACCTGAACATCCGGAGTACATGTCGTCGGGTCAAAAAATCCAATCAACCAGGCCAAAATCCCGATGCCAGCTATCGTCGCCAACATGGCGATTGAATTGTTTTTCAAGTTTGTTTGCTAGCTTGCTTCGGGATCAGATTGCTGCTTTGCGATTTCCGCGTGGACGTCAGCCATGTTGAGGCCCTGAACCTTATCAATCAACTCGTTCAGTGCCGGAGCCGGCAGTGCGCCTGCTTGGCTGAAGAGCAAAATGCCGTCTCGGAAAATCATCAGTGTTGGGATCGAGGAGATTCCAGCCATGCCGGAAAGTTCTTGTTCTGCCTCGGTGTCGACCTTGGCGAAGGTGATTTCTGGGTGGCCATTGGAGGCCTCCTCGAAAATTGGACCAAAGGTTTTACAAGGGCCGCACCATTCGGCCCAAAAGTCGACAAGCGTGATGCCGTCACTGTTTACTGTTGCTTCGAAATCCGCTTGGACCAAGTTTATTGTTGCCAATCTAATCAACCACCTTTACTACTCTTTGCCGCTTGGACGTCTGTGCCAAAACGATACCTACAATAACCACCATACCCCCGAGGGCCTGGGTCAGGCTAATCAGCTCCCCAAGCCAGAGTAAGGCGAACATTGCGGCCAGAATCGTCTCCGATGTAGCCACTACACCCACCAAAGTCGCCCCGAGGTGACGTAGCGCAAGAAAAGTAAAAGCCATGGGCAGGAAGCTTCCGGCCACCCCAAGCAAGAGGAGCATTACCCACAACGGAACTGTTATTCCAGAGAGGTTTCCGCTCAGGTCTAGGCCGTCGGTCAGACCTCCGTAGTCAAATTCGTTCAGCCTTGAAAAGGGCAGGTAAAGCAGAGTGGCAATACCCATTCCATAAGCCATGGTGACGTTTGTGGGCAAGTGTCGCTGAATTCGCTCCCCGACTATCAGGTGAGTGGTTAGCGAGGCGGCAGCGCCAAGCGCATAAATAATCCCTAGACCACTAAGTTGACTATCCCAAATTTGCGCAACGACGGCCAAGCCGCCAAGCACTAGCGCAGCTCCAAACCAAATCTGTTTTTTTACTCGCTCCTTGAAAAAAAGCAAAGCAATTATTGGCACCCAAAGGACGGCGGTGTACTCGATTAGTAGTGCGATTCCAACTGGCAGGAGTACCACCGCTTGTGAGTAGGCCCACTGAAGAGTTCCCACTCCCACGATTCCTAAAAGTAGAAGTCTCGGGATGAGCCGCTTTTCTACTCGCAGATCGGAACGGTTTGCAATTAGAGCCCAGGCGAGAGCAATTAAGCCTGCGGTAATCGACCGAACTAGAACGGCTTGTTCAGGGGTAATACCCGATTGGATTATCACTTTGGTGGTGGAGGCATTGAGACCAAATAGGATTGCGGCACTGGCCGCGTAAAGCACGCCAAGCGTAGGGTGTTTTTGAGTCAATTAGGCTTGTGCCGTACCTTTCAAAATGCCAATTGGGAATCAATTGGGTAACCATCTAAGTTTAGGAACATTATGGAAACTTTTGTACTTGCCGGTGGGTGTTTTTGGTGCCTAGATTCAGCTTATGTCCAATTCCGTGGTGTGGGAGAGGTGACCTGCGGCTATACGGGCGGCCACAAGCCCAATCCGAGCTATGAAGATATTTGCAATGGCAATACTGGCCACGCTGAAGTCGTGAATGTCACTTTCGATCCCGATGAGATTTCCTCCGAGCAAATACTAGATATATTTTTCACCTTGCATGATCCAACTCAGCTGAATCGCCAGGGAGCTGACGTTGGTGATCAGTATCGATCGGCGATGTTTTATTCGAGCGAAGCCCAAAAGCAAATTTTTAGCGATGCTGTTGAAAGAGCCAAAGAAATTTGGGGTCAAAACGTCGTGACCGAAGTCACTCCTTTAGCCGAAAACTTCGAGGCCGAGGACTACCACCAAGATTATTTCGACAAGAATCCCAATCAGGGCTATTGCCTTGCCGTAGTGGCTCCAAAGGTCTCAAAGGTCAGAGCGAAGTTCACAAGTCTTCTTCGATAACGAGTTTTCCACAGATTTGTTTCTGCACCACAATCCTGATTGACAACTTGCCAAACTTTCCAGAATCACAAGGAAAGGCTCATACATGGCAGAAACTTATACGGCAGTCGGTCTGGTCGCCACCACTCCTAGAAACATAGTCACATCCGAGGGGCTCTCGGTCACTTCATTTCGCTTGGCGTCCGGCAGTCGACGGTTCGATAAAGACTCGGGTGCATGGGCTGACGGTGACACTAATTGGTTCACTGTCGTGGCATTTAGGCAACTTGCCGTCAACGCAAACGAATCGATTTCCAAAGGTGATCGAATCCTAGTCAGCGGTCGAATAAAGGTGCGCGATTGGGATAACGGCGAACGCACCGGAACGACAGTGGAGATTGAGGCGGATTGTCTTGGGCACGACCTTTTGTTTGGCACCAGCACATTCGAAAGGGCTGCACGTCAAGACCAGCAAACTGAAGATTCGGACTCTACGCTCCAGCCCGCCTAGAGTTCGATGGGTCTGGCGCCCCCCAAACTCCAGACCCGAACCCCTCTTCGTCACTTGCAATTTCAAAGGGCAATGCGCCTTTTAGCACTGGGATAAACTTTTCCCAGAGCAAACGACGAAGAGGGGTTTCCCTCTTCCAAATTGGATGGGCAATTTTCTTGGCTGAATTTATTTACCAAATGATCAAAGCGCGTAAAGCGCACGGCGACAAAGTGATTCTTGACGACGTAACACTCGCGTTTTATCCGGGTGCAAAAATCGGAGTTGTTGGACCAAACGGTGCCGGTAAATCCTCTGTTCTAAAAATCATGGCCGGTTTGGACAATCCTTCGAACGGAGAGGCTCGGCTGGCGCCGGATGCGACCGTTGGTATCTTGATGCAGGAGCCGGCGTTAAACGAAGAGAAGACAGTACTTGGAAACGTGCAGGAAGCCGCTGCCGAAACCATCGCTCAGATTGAGCGATTTAATGAAATTAGCGCAGAGCTTGCCAGCCCAGACGCCGACTACGACACTCTTTTGGCGGAAATGGGAACACTTCAGGAGCAGATAGACGCTTCAGACGGCTGGGATCTTGAGAATCAACTAGAGCAGGCCATGGATGCGCTGCGATGCCCACCCGGGGATACGCCGGTAACCAACCTCTCGGGTGGCGAAAGGCGAAGGGTTGCTTTGTGCAAGCTTTTGCTGCAAAAGCCGGACTTGCTGCTACTTGATGAGCCGACGAACCACTTGGACGCTGAGAGTGTTTTGTGGCTCGAACAGCACCTCGCGCAATACGCGGGTGCGGTGCTCGCGGTCACACACGATAGATACTTTCTAGACAACGTGGCCCAGTGGATTCTTGAGCTGGACCGCGGGCGCGCTTACCCATATGAGGGTAATTATTCGACGTATCTGGAAAAGAAGCAGGAACGGTTGCAGGTTGCTGGCAAGAAGGACGCCAAATTGTCAAAGCGCCTCGCCGACGAGCTCGAGTGGGTCAGATCAAGCCCCAAGGCCAAGCAGACGAAGTCGAAGGCCAGGCTTTCAAGATATGAGGAAATGGCCGCGGAGGCGGACAAAACCAGAAAGCTAGATTTCGAGGAAATCCAAATTCCGCCGGGGCCAAGGCTTGGGGACATAGTTATAGAGTCCAAGAAGATCTCCAAGGGGTTTGAGGACAGACCACTTTTCAGCGACTTGAGTTTTACCCTGCCCCGAAATGGAATAGTTGGAATTATCGGCCCGAACGGTGTCGGTAAGTCAACTTTGTTTAAGTGCATAACTGGCATGCATCAGATTGACACTGGGGATCTCAAGATTGGCGAGACCGTTTCGATCAGCTACGTAGACCAGTCTCGAGAAGGTATCGATCCGAATAAGTCACTCTGGGAAGTTGTATCCGGAGGGCTGGATTACATTCGGGTTGGACAAGTTGAAATGCCATCCAGGGCCTATGTTGCAGCTTTTGGGTTCAAGGGCGCCGACCAACAAAAGAAAGCCGGAGTCCTCTCGGGTGGCGAAAGAAATCGACTGAATCTGGCTTTGACCCTCAAAAAGGGCGGAAATCTCCTGCTACTTGACGAGCCCACAAATGACCTCGATGTTGAAACCTTGTCGTCTTTGGAAAATGCGCTTCTAGAATTCCCTGGTTGCGCCGTGGTGATCACTCACGATCGCTGGTTCCTTGATCGGGTGGCCACGCACATTTTGGCTCACGAGGGGACAGACGAAAAGCCAGATAATTGGCACTGGTTCGAGGGAAACTTCGACTCATACGAGGAAAACAAGATCAAGCGACTGGGCCCGGACGCTGCTAAGCCTCACCGATCCACTTATCGCAGGCTTACTAGAGACTAGGAAAGCTCTGGAATTCTCAGCATTCCTTCTTGCGCGACGGATGCAACTAGGCTCCCGCTTCTGTTGAAGATTTGCCCGAGTGCTAGCCCGCGGCTGTTTTGCGCAGCGGGGGAGTGCTGAACATACAGCAGCCAGTCACTGAAGTCTGGCTTTTCATGAAACCACATTGCATGATCCAGGCTTGCTGAGCTAAGACCCTTGTGCGCCCAGCTAAGGCCGTGGCGCCTCATTATTGACTCCAGTATCGAGTAGTCGCTTGCGTAAGCCAGGCTCGCCACTTCTATGGCTTCGTCAGCGGGCAGCTCCGTTATGGGCTTGAACCAGACACACTGCTTCGCGGACTGCTCTTTAGCTGCAGATAGATAGATGGGTTCGTCGGTGTGCCGAAGGTCAAACGGCCGCGCCTTGGCCCAGTAATTGGTTATCGGGTGATCAAAGTTGGAAAGAATTGAAGCTGCGGAAGGAAGATTCTCCGGTTCGGGCAGGTTTTCGGGCATGGCGTCCGAGTGGGTCATACCGCCACTTGAATCCTGGAAAGACGCAATCATTGAAAATATGGCCTTACCTTCTTGGCTGGCCTGAACACGCCGAGCGGAAAAGCTGCGACCATCTCGAAGGATGTCAACTTCAAACTCAATTGGCTTGGCCACGTCCCCCGGGCGCAAGAAGTAGCTGTGGAGGCTGTGGACTGGACGCCCCGGCTCAAGCGTCCTAGTGGCAGCGACTAGGGACTGCGATAAAACTTGTCCGCCAAAAACCCTGCCATGTGGCATCCACTGGGTTTGACCGAGGAAAGTAGTGGGGCTCTGCTGTTCAAGGTCCAAGATTCGAACTAAATCCGCCACTGGGTCCTGTGGAATAACTGAATCTTGCATAAAAACCTTCTCTCATTGACTAGTTTAGGAGTTGATCATGGATAAAAATCTCTCCTTTCAGGACCCGAATGACCTTGTCGATCTCGCAGGTTATCTAAAAAGGGCATTGCGCTTGGACAGCACCGGCGCAGTAAGGCTGCGGGCTTTTGGTTCTGTGTTGGCGGTTTACGTCAGTCCTATTTATGCCGGATCTTTGTTGGGTGACGGGCTCACGGTCATTGGGCTCAGAACCCTCAACCTCACTTCCGAAAACGAGCTTGACTCGCTTTTTACAATCGAAGACCTACTGGCAGCGGTGGAAAAGAGCATCGAGAACGACGAGCTGGTTTTGGTGCCACCTAGGACTGCCGCCAGGGTTGGCTGGGCCGGCATTTCTCCGCCACGCCAAGGCTGGGTGCGTGCTGGCGAAGTTGAACAAGAGAAAATTTCTGCTTGGGCAAAAGAAGGCATCGCCGCCGTGGCCGAAGCGCTTCCTGAGAGCATCGGAAGCGCTATTGCCGCGAGAGTAAGGCTTCAAATCTGGGGTAAAGCAGTAGGAATTGAGCACAACTTTCCAGCGGGCTCAGCCTTTGCCATGGCTGGGTTGGGATTCATGCAAAAAGGTATTCCTGTAAAGGTATACAGGGCCCATGGCTGGATTCGTCTAAGTAGCGACTTTGGTCACGTGATAGCGAAGGAAAGCTTCAGGTTTTCCTAGTCCTCGAAGGTGTTTAGCATCGAGTGAGCGGCCCGCTCCAAATAGTCCCAGAGCTCATCTCTATCCAGCTCAGAAATCGAGAGCGACTTCACTGCGCTTTCCATATGCATTAGCCAGGCCTGTTTTGCAGCGGGGTTTATCTTGAAACCGTTGTGACGCATTCTCAGCCTCGGGTGACCTCGGGTCTCTTGATAGGTGGTTGGGCCTCCCCAGTACTGCTCCAAAAATAATTGCAACCTGATACGCGCAGGCTCCAGGTCTTCCTCCGGATACATGGGTTTAAGTATTGGATCGGTTGCGACCCCTTTGTAGAAGGTGCGAGTGAGCTCTTCAAAGACCGGCTGTCCGCCAACTCGCTGATAGAAATCTTGCAATTACTTCGCCAGGTTTATCTTGCTTGCACGAAGTAGGCCGATGTTTTGCTTGTCAAAGGCTTGCTTGCATCGCTTTCTGAGCTCTCTTGAAACCGCCCACTGACGATTAGGAAGAGTCCTTATTGAAACTCGGATGACAAACTGCTCACCGGAAATGTGTTGCATTCCCCACATGTCGGCATCCGCAATCATGTCTCTGCTCCACTCTTTAGACTTGCGCATTTCATCAGCGGTGGTTTGTATGATGTCCTGAACTTGATCGACATCATTGTCGTACGCAAATGGGAAGTCCAACAGAGCAGCTGCCCACTCCTGTGAGGCGTTACCCACCTGAATGATCTCGCCATTCCGAACAAACCAAAGCGTCCCGTGAATGTCTCGAACTTCGGTAACCCTCAGGCCCACACGCTCCACTTCTCCGGATACATCGCCAATTTCGACCCAGTCACCGACTCCATACTGGTCTTCGAACACTATAAATATTCCGGAGAGAATGTCCTTCACTAACGACTGGGCACCGAAGCCAATAGCGGCACCTAAAACGGTCGATACGGCAATTAATGCCCCTACGTTAATTCCAAGTTCGCTAAGAATCATCACTAGCGCGGTGATAGCGATTGCCCAGGTCGTGAAGTTATCGAGGACGGTAGCGATGGTTCTAGTTCGCTGCGTGAGTCGTTGTTCCACCATCAGGTCGTCCAGGCGATCATTCTTCTTTACGCGCTGAACCCCCGAGATAATCGTTCTGACAATTCTCTTCGATGCCACCTTCAGCAGCACACGCAGCACGACAGCTGCCGTGAGAATAATCACGATGGATACCAGAGTGGACCATTCGGACATGAATTCGGTAAAGGTCATTTAGTTCTCCTCTTGGTCTTTGGCTTGGGCTTTTAATCCACGTTCCAGACCAGCCAGATTCTCCACCAAGGTCCTTCTAAAAGCAGGCTTTGACTTGGCGAAGCTTGAATCAATGAGTTCTTTGGTCTTGTCGGCGAGGCTTTTATTTGCCAGGGCGATTGGGTAGAGGTTGGTCAATAAGTAAGACGCGATTTGGTAACTGCGCTCCTCCCAGATCCGTTGGGCTATCAACATATATTTGTCAGCGTATATTTCGAGCAATTTGGTGTCAGAGACCCGCCCAAAACTGGAAGAGGCGGAGCTAATCAGCGTGTTCGAGTACTCGGTGCGGTCTGTCAGCTCTGTCCAAGCTTCTAGCTTCGCCTCTGGAGTTGAGATTGCTGCTAACGCTGCGGCGGCAAACTTCTTGCCGTTTGCCGTGTTGTCCTTGGTTAGTTCAGTCGCTATTCGGTCTTGGTCGGCGCGATTGCCGACCGCAAGTCCGAGCAGAATCTCCCATCGCAAGTCTCCGTTAACTATTAGGCCTGTGAGCGCTTTTTGGCCGGATACTAGACCTTCTAACCAGTCGAGTTGTTTAGAGTCGGTTGCGAACTGAGCGACGAATTTCGCAAACTGCAGCTGGTTATCGCTCCCGGCCTCTGCGGTCTCTGCCAGCGAGATGAGCGAGTCAGCTATGTGCTCAACTGTTTCTGCTCGTTTATCTTCCGACACGTATAGCGTTGCTGTTGTTACTAGTTGGCGTAGCAGTGTTGTGACGGTCGTGGACTCAGTTTCACTGCCAATGTGGTCCAGCACCAACTGAATGAAATCTCTCGGCTTCGCCTCGGCGTCTCTGGTAGTGTCCCAAGCCGCCGACCAAATCATGGTTCTTGCAAGCGAGTCAGAGATCCCAGATAAGTTCTCGAGTGCTACGGCCCATGAGCCGTCGTCCAGTCGAATTTTGGCGTAGGCAAGGTCCTTGTCATTTATTAATATCAGGTCCGGCTTTATTTCACCCAGTAACTGTGAAACGGATGTTACGGGACCCGCAACATCGATTTCAATCTCGCCATTACGCTCAAGTCGACCACCGACAAGCTGAAACATTCCGACACCCAATCGGTGAGGACGAAGGTATGGGTAGTCATCAATCGCCGTTTGAACAATGTCAAACTTGGTAAACCTGCCATCTTTATCAACTTCGATGTCGGGACGAAGAGTGTTCACACCGGCAGTTTCGAGCCAAAGCGATGACCATTCTGCTAAATCGCGGCCGCTCTCGGCCTCGAGCTCAACGAGCAGGTCCTTTAATTCGGTGTTTTTCCACTGGTGTTTTTTGAAGTAGTTACCGACACCACGCATGAATGAGTCTTGACCGACCCATGCGACGAGCTGCTTTAGAACCGAGGCTCCCTTTGCGTACGTGATGCCATCAAAATTCACTTGAACGTCCTCGAGATCGTTTATCTCGGCGACGATCGGGTGAGTGGAGGGTAGCTGGTCCTGTCGATATGCCCAGCTTTTTTCGAGGGACGCAAAAGTGGTCCAGGCTTCCGTCCACTCGGTTGCCTCTGCGGTCGCGAGGGTAGAAACATATTCGGCGAAGCTCTCGTTTAGCCACAGATCGTTCCACCAGACCATGGTCACCAGGTCTCCGAACCACATGTGGGCAAGCTCGTGCAAAATTGTGACTACCCGTCGTTCTTTGACTGCGTCAGTCACAGCGGATCTAAAAATGTAGCTCTCCGTGAAAGTAACTGCGCCGGCATTCTCCATTGCTCCTGCATTGAAATCTGGCACCCAAAGCTGGTCGTACTTGTCAAACGGGTAAGGGTAATCAAAAAGGTTCTCGAAGTAAGTGAAGCCGGCCTTGGTCTTGTCGAAGATGTAGTCCGGATCCATAAATGTTGCCAGTGAACCTCGGCAGAATACTCCAAGTGGAATCACCTGTCCGTTCGATGAAACTAGTTCGTCGCGCCAGACCGTGTATGGTCCCGCTACTAAGGCCGTGATGTAGCTGGAAATTCTTGGGGTCGGTGCGAAGTCCCAACGGGCCAGTCCTTCACCAATTGGTACTGGTTCCGGAGTGGTGGAGTTTGAAATCATTTGCCAGTTTTGGCTACCAGTGACCCTGAATTCAAAACTAGCTTTTAGGTCTGGCTGCTCGAATACTGCGAACATGCGACGAGAGTCAGGCACCTCAAATTGGGTGTAGAAATAAACCTCGTCGTCCACTGGATCGACGAATCGGTGCAAGCCTTCGCCGCTGTTGGAGAAGGTTCCGTGAGCTTTTACTGTGAGAAGGTTTTCGTGTTTTAGGTTCGGCAACTTGATTCTGGTGCCATCGGAATACTTAGAGGGATCGAGGTTCTGTCCATTTAGCTCTATTGATTCAACAGATGCTGTAATCGCATCGATAAATGTTTCTTCGCCTTCTTCGCTGCAACTAAATCGCACGATAGAAACGTAGGAAAAGACCTTCGCATCCTCTGTCAAATTGACTTCAACGATGTAAGAATCAACATCGAGTATTTTAGATCTTGCTTGCGCTTCTAGGCGAGTGAGATTTTCCCCTGGCATTTTTTCTCCATTAAGTCTTTGTTTCTAAACAGCCTAGATGCTTTTTTACCTCAAACTCTGGGCAATAATTGAATTATGAATCAGTTCCTTCAGGCGGCGGCAACACCCGAGACCTCGGCACAGCTCGCTGAGATTGGTGCGGCCCTGTTGGTTCTTGGTCTGGTGGCTTTTTTGGCCAACAAGATGAAGTTCTCGGTAGTGCCCCTTTATTTGATGATAGGACTTGCTCTTGGCAATGGAGGGTTCATCCCTCTTTCGCTAAGCGAAGAGTTTTTAGTCACCGGCGCTCAAATCGGCGCGATCATGCTCCTGTTGCTCTTGGGTCTTGAGTATTCGGCGTATGACTTGGCTAAGTCATTTAAAGAGCGCAAAAGTGCCGGTGTGATTGACGTTATCGCGAATGCCACTCCGGGTTTCTTGATTGGCTTCTTATTGGGCTGGGGGATTCCTGGAGCATTAGCCCTCGCCGGAATAACTTATGTGTCCTCCTCGGGTATTGCAGCTCAGCTAATTAAGGAAATGGGCTTTAGGAAGTCGGAAGTTTCCAAGCGCGCCATCGGTGTATTGGTTTTTGAGGACTTGGCTCTGGCTCCCTACCTGCCACTGCTTTCCGCAGTTATTACTGGGGTCAGCGTCTGGAACGGCTTACTAACCGTCGGACTAGCCCTGGCTATCACCGGCTTGGTGATTCTCGTGAGCTTCAAGGGCTCCTCTAGATTTCAAAAGTTTCTCGACCCGAACGAGCCTGGTGGGTTGTTGCTCACGGTTTTCGGCACGGCACTTTTGGCGGCGGGCTTGGCCGATCTTGTGGGCTTTTCGGGAGTTGTAGCCGCCTTCTTGATCGGCCTGCTGTTGACCGGTGAAGTAGCGGAGGCAGCAAGATCGAGGCTGATGCCGCTTAGGGATATTTTCGCAGCAATTTTCTTTCTGTTTTTTGGCATAACCATCGACCCGGCGGAGCTGCCAGCGGTGCTGCCACTTGCATTGGTGTTAACGGCCGTTGGAGTAGCGGGTAAGTACGCTGTTGGATGGTGGGTGACGCGCGATCTGACGGATCGGTTGGCGGTTTGGCGCACAACTGCGTTCCTAATCCCGCGCGGTGAGTTCTCAATCGTGATAGCCGCTCTCGCGGCACCAGCGGTACTGAGCGTTAATCTTCAAGCGCTTACTCTTGCGTACGTCATTCTTACCGCGTTCACTGCGTCCATGATTTTGCGGCTTACTCGTCCCAAGCTAAATGCCAAGTTGGGCAAGAAGTAAATTGAGAAACATGAGCTCTACACGATTGGCAATTTATCTATTAGCCCCGGTTCTAACAGTTGCTTTTCTTGTCGGAAGTTTTTCCCTGGGGTCGGCTGGATTACTCCCGGACCCCGTCGCAATCCACTGGGGGGTCAGCGGACAAGCGGATCAATTTTTGGACCTGAACAGCTATTTGTGGTTAGTCACGATTAGTTTTCTGTCCTATTTATCTGGTCTTGTTGCACTCGAGGCCTCCGGCGATACGGCAAAGTTACTAAAGCCTCTGATGAAGTCGCTCTTGGTGGGTCTGTTTTTCTTCATTCTTGTGGTTGTGACCACTACCACTTTGCTCCAGGCGGGCCTAGATACCGACGAAAGCCTGTTTATTGGTCAGTGGTTTCTCTTGGTTCTTATTCCAGTTGCGATCATGGTTTGGTTGTTCTCGGCTAAGCCCAGTTTGAGAGTTCGGGAAAACCTAGAGATTAGTCTTAGAGGATTAGTTCTTTTGACCGTGCCACTGAGCGCCATCGAGTCAGTCAGCCGGATAAACGTTCAAGCAAGAGACTATGGCGGCTGGGGCTTGCGTTACTCGTCTAACACCCTTGCTTTTATTCCAAGTTCGGGAGCTGCGGTTTTGATAAAACTCGACTGGGGCGAGGCTATCGCGGTGAGAATGCATAGCCCAGAAGACTTTATTGCCAGTTACCAATTAGAGACAGCGGGATAGCATGAAAATACACATAGCAACCGACCACGCCGGCATGGAGCTGAGCGGGTTTTTAGTCGATTCACTGACTGAACTTGGCCACGAAGTTGTCGATCACGGGCCCAAGGTTTACGACGCTTTGGATGATTACCCGGGGTTTTGTATCCAAGCTGCTTTAGCGGTTGCCAAAGACCGAGTCGCCGGTGAAGAGGCTCTTGGAATCGTACTTGGCGGCAGTGGAAACGGTGAACAAATGGCTGCTAATAAAGTAAAAGGCATTCGCGCAGCACTTATTTGGAACCCGGAGACCGCGGAGCTTGCCAGGGACCATAATGACGCCAATGTTGCGGCAATTGGCGCCAGGCAGCATGACAACATCGAAGTTCTTGAGCTAATAAAGATATTCATCACTCAGCCATTCTCAAATGATGAGCGCCACCTGCGACGGATTGGCAAACTGATGCAGTTTGAAAACACCGGAGAGGTTACTTACTAATCCGATGCCAGAGGGACATACCGTTCACCGAACAGCAAAACATTTTTCTAAACATTTCCTAGGAAAACAGGTCGAGCTGACTTCTCCGCAAGGGCGCTTTACTGACTCGAAACTAGTATCTGGTCAAGCACTTTTGACCAGCGAGGCTTTTGGCAAGCAGCTTTATCTCGGCTTTGAGACTGCGACAGTGAGAATTCACCTGGGTATTTACGGCAAGTGGCGTTTTCGAGGCTTTGAGGACACCCCTCCCGAACCAGTAGGGCAGGTCCGAGCGAGATTTCTGAGCGGCGAACAGGTTGCAGACGTCGTGGGCCCGACATCGTGCGAGGTACTTGATGCACTTCAGGTAACGGCAAAACAATCGAAGCTAGGACCAGATCCCTTGCGAATAGACCCGGGTGACCACGAGCTACAGCGCTTTCTAACAAGAGTGGCAAGCAGCAAAGTTGTAATTGGGCAATTGCTAATGGATCAAAGCGTAATTGCTGGGGTCGGCAACGTTTATCGAGCGGAGTTGCTTTTTCGCGCTGGCCTAAACCCATATACCCCTGGGCATCTGATTGCATCCGAAGTGATTGCAGGGATTTGGTTTGATGCCGTGATGCTAATGAGAATTGGCGTCAAGACCGGAATCATGTTGACAAGAGACGGGTATCTAAAAGGACGACCCACGATCTTAGATCGGTATTCTGCTTATAAGCGCGAAGGCTTACCCTGTAGAAATTGCTTGAATCCTATTTCGATTCAGGTTCTCAATAGTAGGAAGCTCTACTGGTGTTCTAGTTGCCAAAGTGCATGAAGGCCGATCCTATGAGCGTCGTTGCTTGGAGCGAGTGACGGGAATCGAACCCGCGTCATCAGTTTGGAAAACTGAGGCTCTACCATTGAGCTACACTCGCGCGTCTTTGTTAGACGAGACATCATTCTATGGGGTAGAGTGGTCGAGTTCGTGGCCATTGGTCAAGAATGTTCGGGATGTAGCGCAGCTTGGTAGCGCATCTGTTTTGGGAACAGAGGGTCGCAGGTTCAAATCCTGTCATCCCGACAAATTGCTTGAAGAAAAACCCCAACCATGGAGATAAGTTGAAGACGACCGTTGAAAAACTGAGCCCGACCCGAGTAAAACTGACCATCGAAGTTGATCAGGCGGGGTTCAAGCCCACACTAGACAAGGCCTACAAGTCAGTCGCTACCCAGGTCAACATCCCGGGTTTCCGCAAGGGTAAGGTTCCTTCCTCTGTTTTGGATCAGCGCGTGGGTAAGGATTCGATCATTGCTCAGGCCATCAACGATGGCATGGACAGCTTTTACCGAGAAGCACTCGTAGCTGAAAAGCTAAAGCCACTCGGAACCCCTGAAGCGGATGTCAGCTCAGCGCCGACCGCTGCTGAGATGGGCAAACCCCTAATTATTTCTCTAGAGGTTGAAGTTCGCCCAGAGTTCAAGCTTCCTAGCTACAAAAACATTGCGGTGACTGTCGAGCCCGTCAAGGTTGCCAAAATGGACATCGAGACCGAGTTAGATGCGCTTCGCGCCCGGTTTGGGACCCTAAAGACAGTAGATAGGCCAGCTAAGACTGGAGACTTCACCACAATCGACCTAACGGCGACGATGGACGGTAAGGACATCGACACTGCTCAGGACATTTCTTACGAAATCGGTTCCGGGCAGCTGCTTGACGGTATCGACGAGGCCCTAGAGACCCTCACGGCTGGCGAGACCACAACCTTTAGTTCAAAGCTTGTGGGCGGAGAAATGGCGGGACAGGCGGCCGAAGTATCCGTTACCCTAAAGGCCGTAAAAGAGCGCGAACTTCCAAAAGCGGATGACGACTTTGCGCAGCTGGCCAGTGAGTTTGACACGTTAGCCGAACTTAAGAAGGACCTAGAAACCAAGCTTGCCGAGCAGCTTGGTCGCAAGCAAGTGCTACAAGCTAGGGACAAAATTGTTGAGGAACTTGTAGCTAAAGCCAAGATTCCGGTGTCCGATGTTGCTGTAAAGAAGGAAGTTGACTCTCACCTTGAAGGCGAAGGTCGTCTAGAGGACGAGGTTCACCGTAAGGAAGTCACCGCAGACTCTGAAAAAGGCTTCAAGACTCAGTTGCTACTAGATGCCATTGTCGATGCCGAGGAAATCAAGATTGAGGACCAGGAATTGATTGAGTACTTGGCGTTTACCTCCAGGAACTACCAGATGGAACCTAACCAGTTCATCGAACAGGTCGCTGGTTCTGGACAAGTCGCTTTCTATGCTGATGAGCTGAAAAGGCGCAAGGCCGTGGACTTCTTAGTTGCACAGGCTGACATTACTGACACCAAGGGTGCAAAAGTTACCTACGAGGTCTAACGCCTAAGGCGAACAAGGGCACGCTGTTACAACTTTGCTGGTTATCGTAGACACTACGTAGCTAAAGGAGATTTTAATGGCAATGCCCCAAATGGAGCGAACAGGTGTTTTTGACAGACTACTGAAAGACCGCATTGTGTGGTTGGGTAGTGAAGTTAGGGACGAGAACGCTAACGAGATTTGCGCCAAAATTCTGCTACTAGCAGCAGAGGATTCCGAAAAAGACATCTTCTTGTACATCAACTCTCCGGGCGGATCAATCACCGCAGGCATGGCTATCTACGACACCATGCAGTACGTTCCAAACGACATTGTCACGGTCGGAATTGGAATGGCTGCGTCTATGGGTCAGTTCCTGCTCTCTTCTGGTGCGAAGGGTAAGAGGTATGCCACTCCGAACACCAGGGTTTTGCTTCACCAGCCAGCTGGTGGCTTCGGAGGAACCGCCTCGGACATTCAGACTCAGGCAGAGCTAATCATGTCAATGAAGCGACAGCTTGCAGCCATCACTGCGCAACAAACCGGAAAAACCGTCGAACAGGTAATGCTCGATGGAGACCGCGATCGATGGTTCACAGCCGCGGAAGCTCTCGAGTACGGGTTTATTGATCAAATACAAGAATTTGCTAGTCGCTCAACCGGCGTTGGAAAGGCCTAATTATGAGTTTCATCGAGACATCCCAGGGCCGCGTCGCTGCACCCAGTGCCAGGTACATTCTTCCTGAGTTTGAAGAGCGAACATCCTACGGAATAAAGCGTCACAATCCATACACAAAGTTATTCGAGGACCGCATTGTGTTCTTGGGTGTTCAGGTTGACGACGCTTCCGCCGACGATATTATGGCGCAGCTTTTGGTTCTTGAGTCCCAAGACCCAGATCGGGACATTACCCTCTACATCAACTCTCCTGGCGGCTCTTTCACGGCGTTGACAGCTATCTACGACACCATGCAGTACATAAAGCCGCAGATTCAAACAGTTTGCTTGGGTCAGGCTGCCTCCGCTGCAGCTGTTCTGCTTGCTGCCGGTGCCAAAGGCAAGCGTCTCGCCTTGCCCAACGCCCGAATTCTGATCCACCAGCCTTCTTCTGGAGGCGGGGGACAGGGTCAAGCTTCTGACATTGAGATTCAAGCCAAAGAAATCATGCGCATGCGCGACTGGCTTGAATTTACATTGAGCCATCACTCCGGAAAGAGTTTGGAGCAGGTCAATAAAGATATCGACCGCGACAAGATCTTGACCGCCCAAGAGGCAATGGAGTACGGCTTGATAGATCAGGTGCTGACTTCCAGAAAGCTCTAGTGCTCTTTGGCGAGTGGCGCGGCGAAAAAAGTCGGCCATTCGCTATAGGGTTTTGTCATGACACTATCTGAGACCAGTGAGCTCCTGAAGTGCACATTTTGTGCCAAGAGCCAGAAGCAAGTGCGCAAATTAATTGCTGGCCCGGCTGTGTACATTTGCGACGAGTGCATTGAGCTCTGCAACGAAATCATTGAAGAGGAACTGGGTCAGAGTGTCTCCAAGGACTTGGAGTCAATGGAGCTCCCAAACCCCAAGGAAATCAAGGGCTTTCTGGATGAATACGTCATCGGTCAAGATGGCGCCAAGAAGCAGCTGGCGGTGGCGGTCTATAACCACTACAAGCGAATCAGATCAACTGGCACACTAACTGCCGCGGGCAAGCCGCACGATGACATAGAAATTGCCAAGTCCAACATTCTTATGATTGGTCCAACTGGTTGCGGAAAAACTTACCTTGCACAGACTCTTGCGAAGCGTCTGAACGTCCCGTTTGCGGTTGCTGATGCTACTGCGCTCACCGAGGCGGGCTACGTGGGCGAGGATGTCGAGAACATTTTATTGAAGCTGCTCCAGGCTGCGGACAACGATCCCAAGCGGGCTGAAACTGGAATTATTTACATTGACGAAATTGATAAAATTTCAAGAAAATCTGAGAATCCATCCATCACTCGAGACGTTTCGGGAGAGGGTGTCCAGCAGGCCTTGCTGAAAATTCTTGAGGGTACAGTCGCTTCTATCCCGCCCCAGGGCGGCAGGAAGCACCCGCAGCAGGAGTTTATCCAGCTCGATACCACCAACGTGCTATTTATTGTCGCGGGAGCTTTTTCCGGCCTCGAGACAATAGTTTCGGAGCGAACTGGCAAGAAGGGTATTGGCTTTGGTGCCGAGCTAAAACAGAAGAACGATGGTGTGGACATTTATAGGCAGGTTCAGCCAGAAGACCTTCGTAAATTTGGACTAATCCCAGAATTTATTGGCAGGCTCCCAGTAATTGCGACCGTGGAGGAGCTTGACAAGTCTGCCCTCATCAAAATTCTTACCGAACCAAAGAACGCGCTAATAAAGCAGTACCAGCGCATGTTCGAAATTGATGGGTTCGACCTTGAATTCGAGGCCGGTGCTATTGAGCACATTGCTGAGTCCGCGCTTGAGCGCCAGACTGGTGCCAGGGGTCTGAGGGCAATTCTGGAAGAGCTGCTCGGTCCGATAATGTACGAGCTTCCCGGTAGCGACAGCACTGGCATCGTCATGATCACTGAAGAAGTTGCCAAGACTGGATCAATCCCGGAAATACAACCACACCGCAAGCCACTTCAAGACAAGTCCGCTTAGCGAACACGCACCACTCCCCATGAAAAACGCGGCCATCACGCCCTACCTTGCTGGAACAGTAGCTTCCACTACCGGATCAATCGCAACCTTCGGAATAGCAATTGCCGGCCTAAGTGCCATGGGAGCAAGCCAGAGCCAGACTGCAACCGCAATTGTGGCAATGCTTGTTGGCTACGGAGTGCTGTCGATTGGCCTTAGCGTTTGGCTCAGAATGCCAATTAGCATCGTCTGGTCCACACCTGGTGCGGCATTTTTGGCGACCAGTTCGGGGCTTGGGGTCAGTTTCGAGACGGCCGTGGGAGCATTCATAGTCAGCAGCTTGCTGGTTGTTCTTACTGGTGCGTGGCCTGCACTTAGCAGGCTAATTGCTAAAATACCGCCTCAGATATCGGCTGCGATGTTGGCGGGCGTTATTTTCCCGTTTGTTGCCGCGACAGTGCGCTCGAGCGTTGATTTCCCGATATTGATAATTCCAGTAATCGTTATCTGGCTCATGCTCAATCGGTTACTTCCGCTGTGGGCTTCACCGATTGCAATTCTTATCGGCTTTGCGCTGATTGCCATGAGTCAAGAAGCCAAGAGCTTCGAGGTCTTGTCATTCTGGCCAAGCCTGGAAATAATTTCTCCCGTATTTGATATCGGTGTAATAGTCGCAATCGGTATCCCGCTTTATTTGATTAGCATGGCCTCGCAGAACCTTCCCGGTTTGGCCATCATGAGCGGGTTGGGATATCCGCTCCCAACCTCTAAAATCTTCGTTGCCACGGGTGTTGGATCCGTCGTTACGTCATTTTTTGGAGGCTTTGGGTTAAATCTAGCCGCCATCACCGCGGCGTTGAATGCCGACGAGGGGGCTGGCAAGGACCCGTCAAAGCGTTGGAAGGCAGCAGCCTGGGGCGGGGTTGTCTATCTAATTTTCGCGCTTTTTGCTTCTGTATTTGCGGCCTTTGTGCTGGCAGTTCCTACGGAGCTGCTTCTAGCGCTAGCCGGCCTCGCGCTCATTAAAACTTTTGCGTCGTCTCTTAGAACCGCAGTAAGCGATGAGTCGACGAGGCTCGCGGGTGTTGTTACGTTTGTTATAGGAGCAGCCGGCATATCTGTTTTAGGTATCGGCGGAGCCTTCTGGGCTCTCGTCTCTGGGATTCTTGTTTGGTCTATCAGAGCGCGCTAGTCCTGATTTGGCAGAAAGCTTAGCTCCGTCACAGTCACTTCTTTAGCGTCTGCAAATCTCAGTTCGGCAATGTGACCAACGGCTGCTAGGTCCTTGGCCATACTTCGCATTGCAACTGGTCCGGAGACAAGTGCAGTTGCAATCTCAGCCTTCATCGATAACTTGTTGTCCGATTTTGACTTTCTGATTTGCACCAGAGCAGTACTCGCCAAGATCATCAATCCAGAGTCTTCACCTGAAATCTCATCGGGAGTTGGCCACGAAGACTTGTGCACAGTGCCGTCTTGCCACCAGCTCCAGACCTCTTCTGCTGCGAATGGAATGAAGGGCGCAAATAGACGAACCAATACGCCAAGGGCCTGCCTAAGCGCAATAACTGCGCTTCCTTTTTCCTGTTCCGTGAAGTCACCCTGACCATAGGCGCGCTCTTTGACTAGCTCGAGGTAGTCATCGGTGAAGGTCCAGAAAAAGGACTCGGCTTTTTCGAGTGCTTTGGTGTGATCGTAGCTCTCGAAGGCTTGTGTGGATCCGACAATTACTTCCTGGAGGCTAGCGAGCATGGATTTGTCAATAGCTTCTGTGACTGTCGTAACGCCGGCCGGAAGCTCAAAGCTAAGTGCAAAGCGGGCTGCATTTAGAAGCTTGATTGCCAGCCGTCTGCCGATTTTCATCTGGCCTTCGTCGAAGGCGGCATCGGTTCCTAGCCGCGCACTTGCGGCCCAGTATCGAACCGCATCGGAACCGTGTGTCTCAAGTATTTCGTTTGGCACAACTACGTTGCCCTTGGATTTTGACATCTTCTTGCGATCTGGATCTAGGATCCACCCGGAGATGGCCGCGTGCTTCCAAGGAGCTTGGCCGTGTTCAAGTTCAGAGCGAACCAAGGTTGAAAACAGCCAGGTCCTAATAATGTCCTGACCCTGGGGCCTCAGGTCGTAGGGGAAGACCTTCTCGAATTTTGCGGGGTCCGATAGCCATCCGCCTGCCAACTGGGGAGTTAATGAGCTGGTGGCCCAGGTGTCCATGATGTCGAGTTCGCCAATAAATCCGGTGGCCTGCCCGCGCATTGACTCGTCATAGCCATCCGGTGTGTCGCTTGAAGGGTCGACAGGGAGCTGAGCTTCATTGGGAACAATTGGGTTCTCATAATCTGGATTACCTGCAGCATCCAGTGGATACCAAAGTGGCAGCGGGACGCCGAAGAAGCGTTGACGAGAGATTAGCCAGTCGCCGTTTAGTCCATTGATCCAATCCTCGAGTCGAACCCTCATGAAATCCGGGTGGAAAGCAACTTCCTTGCCAAGGCTTACTAGTCTTTCTCCAAGCTTCTTGTCGTTGCCACCATTTTTTATGTACCACTGTCTGGTGGAAACTATTTCCAGAGGCTTTTCGCCCTTCTCGAAGAACTTAACAGGATGAGTAATCGGCTTGGCTTCTCCAACCATGTCGCCAGAAGCCTGAAGGGATTTGACCAAAATTTCCTTGGCGCTAAAGACGGTTTTTCCGGCGAGCTCCGCGTAGAGATCAGCACCCTTGCTGGCGGCTATCGCCTCGGGTGGCTCAGTGAGTATGCGGCCATCGAACCCGATTATGGGACGATTCGGCAGCTTTAGCTCGCGCCACCAGATAACGTCTGTGACATCTCCAAAGGTGCAAATCATTGCAATGCCCGAGCCCTTGTCAATTTGGGCCAGTCTGTGAGCCAAGATCGGAACCTCTACCCCAAAGAGGGGAGTTGTGGCTGTCTTGCCAAAGAGGTGCGCGTATCTTTGGTCATCCGGATGAGCAACTAGAGCGACACAAGCTGGAATTAGCTCCGGGCGAGTGGTTTCGATAAAGATTTTGCCATCGGGACCATCGAACCCGATTCGGTGATAAGCACCTGGCATCTCTCGGTCTTCGAGCTCTGCTTGAGCCACCGCGGTTCTAAAGCTCACATCCCACAGGGTTGGTGC